>Ga0307373_10001235_pt1 | contig 47977 bp, 41 predicted proteins | sample OX2MG_FD_202534 | JGI IMG/M metagenome (GOLD analysis project Ga0307373, IMG submission 202534) | Soil microbial communities from Risofladan, Vaasa, Finland - OX-2 | ecosystem: Environmental > Terrestrial > Soil > Coastal area > Acid sulfate soil | place: Finland: Risofladan, Vaasa | collected...
TGCGGCTTTCGCTGATCGCCAAGTTCGATCCGCTCTTCCCTACTCACAGCGACCCGGTGAATCGCGAGTTGATCGACCTGCTGGTCTACTTTCGTTCGCCGACGATCATCGGTAAGGGCGTGGCTTTTATGGAGCAGCCGTCAAAGCCGCAGACGACCGAGCTGGGGGCAATCCTCGGACGGAACAAAGGTTACGGCGGCACCGTCGCATCGATCTTGGCCCACCATCCCGACCCGACGCAAATTCACTACGCCTTCGCCTTGCGAAACATGAAAGAAGGCTGGACGATGGCCGAGCGCAAAGCGTACTTCGGCTGGTTCGAGCGTGCCGGAACCTGGAAAGGCGGTTCGAGCTTCCAGGGTTTTTTGCGAAACATCGAGCGCGAGGCATACGAGAACGCCAGCGAGCGCGAGCGGCTGGCGATGGAGGCCCTCGGTGCCCGCAAGCCATATCAGCCGCCGGAATTGCCCAAGCCGGCCGGGCCGGGCCGCGACCGCAACGTGTCCGACCTGATCGGTCTGGCCGACCACGGGCTGAAGGGCCGCGACTTCGAGAACGGCAAGAAGATGTTCGCGGCCGCGCGATGCCTGATCTGCCATCGCTTTGCCGGCGACGGCGGCGCGACGGGTCCGGACCTGACGCAGTTGGCGGCCCGGTTCACCGTCAAGGACCTGAGCGAGGCGATGATCGAGCCGAGCAAGGTGATCAGCGACCAATACCGGGCCACGCTGATCGAGACCAAGGACGGGCAGCTCGTCAGCGGCCGCGTTTTTTCGGAAACCGACGACGCGCTGGTCGTGGTGACGAACCCCGAAGACGCGACGAAGACGTTGACGGTGCGGCGCGACAACATCGAATCGCTGCAGCCTTCGCCGGTCTCGCTGATGCCCGACGGCCTATTGAAGCCGCTCAACGACGAGGAAGTGCTCGACCTGCTGGCATATCTTTTGTCGCGGGGAAACAAGAAGGATGCGATGTTCCGCAAGTAGCCGACCGTAGCGGAATTCGTGAGAATTCCGGCGTGGTCGCTACCGGCACACCAATCGTTCCCGCGAACGGCGGTAGTGTCCTAAAGTTGAGTTCGTCCCAGTCGATGACCGAGGGGCGGACCCCATCCGCCTTGTGCGGATGGTGAACGAGATGGTGGGCTAGTCAACGCCACAACAGCCGAGTGACGAGGCCCAATCCGGCTTGAGGTATGACGAATTAATGGACCGCTGGGAGAAGCAGGCCGATCGCCACGACGCAATCCTCGACGCGCAGGAAAGACAGCTTGGAATCAAGAGGGCGGGGAAGGGGAATAAGGCGAGCAACAGTGCTGGGGTGAGCGATTGACTCTCCGCGTCGGCCCTCTTGGCCCTGAGTCGCCTTATCGTCAGCGAGCTTATTCGCTTGAGACTATGCTCGACCGAACATCGCCTTGATCTCGTCTTGCGTGTGCGAGCCACCCTGCTGCATGCGCTGTCGAATCTGCCCGCATTCCTCGATGAATTTCGGGTTTCGCTCGATGAGGAGATCGAGAACATCGTCGTCGAGCGGGATCAGTGCGAAAGGCACCTTGCCTTGAGCCTGCACGAGAAGGCCACTGGTGCCGGCCCGGTCAAGAATTTCGCCGATCGGCGTGCGCAGATCGTGTATCGTTTGCATCGTCACAATAATCCCTCCAGGTATGAAGCCGTCTCTGCCTTGCTCAAGATTTCGATAACATGCACCGACTGACCGACCACGTCGTAAAACACGTGGAACTCTCCCACGCGAAGTCGATATTGGGTAGGGGCCGGTTGGCGGAGCATTTTAACACGGGCCTTGCTTTCCTGCATTGGATTGGTGTCCAACACTTGCTCAATTTGGTCCAGAATCGCCGTACGATCGAACGCACGAAGCCCCTTTAGTTTCTTCACAGCCTCGTCGGAGTACAGGATTTCGTAAGGCATGCTATCGCCCGGCCGAGAACGTGACGTTTGGACGGTCTCCGCACGCCCCTATTCTATGCAGAAGCTAGTCGACTGGCAAAGCAATCGCGAACACCGGCCGCGCGGAAGAAGTTTCGGCGACAAGGCCGGCCGCTTCGATAGTCTAGCCGAGCGATTGGGAGTTGGAAGGGCCGACAACTTCGCTGTTCGCGTTTTGACGGAATCCCGGCCAAAAAAAGACGCTTGACAACTACGACGTTTGTCATAGAATCGGTACTATGACAAACGTCGTAAAGAAAAACCGTCGCGGCCCTCGGGCCGCGGTGCCGCGGCTTTCGGCGGCCGAGATGGAACTGCTGGAAATGCTGTGGCGCGAGGGGGCGGTCGCGCTCTCCCAGGCCCATCGGGCCTTGGGGCTGCCGATCGGCTACACCACCGTGCAGACGCGGCTGAACCGGCTGGTGAAAAAAGGACTGGTGACGCGGGGCGAAGAGCGGCCTGCCCGATATGCGGCCGCCGTCTCGCGCGACGAGGTGTGCGCCGGCGATCTCAAGCTGCTCGTGAAACGGTTCAGCGGCGGCGTCGTGCCGCTGGTGGCGCACCTGGTGCGCCAGCGTTCCCTCTCCGCCGCTGAAGTCGATGAGTTGAAGCAACTGATCGCCGAAGCCGAGGCCCGCTTGACTCCGCGCAATAAAGGGCCGCAACGATGAAGGGCCTGCGACGATGAATCAAGCTGCCACCATGCTGCTGTATGCGTTAGCGCGGACCAGCGTCTGCCTTGCGGTGGCGGCGATCGTGGCGTTCCTTCTTTTGCGCGGGCTGCGATGTCGCTCGCCGGCAGTGCATCGGGCCGCTTGGTGCATGGTGCTGCTGACCGGCTGGCTGTTTGTCAGGGCCACCGTAACCATTCCTTGGTATGAGGCGCCGCCCCTCGCCAGACAAATGTTCCCATCGCCGGCAAGCGAGGTTCTCGAGGTGGCGCCCTCCGGCGACCCTGTCCCCAGCGCGATCGGCAGCGACCCCGTGCCGCTCGGCGATTTGCCCGTCAAAATAGACGAACCGCGCGATATTGCTGGCACCGCGTTGAGCTGGCCGATTGCGCTGGCGGCGGTCTGGCTGCTGGGCGGAGTGGCCATCGTCGCCTGGTGGTCGATCGGCTACCTCCGCTTTGTACGTCAGCTTCCCTTCGGCCTGCCGCTCACCGAGGAATGGCAGGCCGAATGGCGCGAAGCGCTGGCGGAATGCGCCGTCCGACACCCCGTGCGATTGTGCGTTAATGATGCACTGGGGCCGTTGGTCTGTCGAGTGTGGGGCGAAGATCGGCTGCTGGCGCCGCTGGCGCTTTGGCGCGAGCTTTCGTCTCAGGAACGGCGGGCAATTTTGCGACACGAATTGGCCCATGTCGGCCGTGGCGATCTCGTGTGGTCGATGGCGGCGCGGTGTCTGGCACTGGCGCATTGGTTCAATCCGTTTTGCTGGTGGGCGGTGCGCAATTTCGACGAGTGTGGGGAGTGGGCCTGCGACGACGCCGTGTACCGCCGCGGTCCCGGCGACGCGGTGGCCTACGCGCGCGTCTTGTTGCGGATCGGGCAAGCCGACCCGCGTCCGCCGTTGGGCGCAGCGATCGGCGGCAGGCGACTATCGACGCGCATTAAACGCATGCTTACTGGGGCCATTCCGGAGGATTCGACGATGAAACAGAGCGTATTGATCGGTTCCGTTGGTGTGTTGGCCTTGATCGGCGCCGTCGAATGGCGGCTGGGCGCCCGCGTGGCGGGGGCGGTCGACCAGGAGGTGGAGGCGACGCGCGGAAGACTGAACGTCGATCACCCGGTGTTGGAACGCATGGCGGCGGCCGCGGCAAAGACGTTCGAGGCAACCAGGGCGTCTTATGACGTGGGCACCGAGGTGATGTCGAACGTTTACGTCTGGTCGCGTCGATGGCTGGAAGCCGAACGCGCTCTGGCTGAGACGGATGCGCAAGAACTGGCCGCCCTGCGAGCGCATCGGCAACGCATGAAGCAGCTCATGTTGAAAGTCAGAGCGTTTTACGTCACGGGCAGCAGAGGGGGCGAAGAGCCTAAATTCTACGCTACGAAGTTCTACTTGGCGGAAGCCGATGCCTGGCTGGAAAGCGCCAAGAATCGTGGCCACGACCAGCCACCTCCGTTGCGAAAAGTGCCGGTTTCGTTCGGCGGGCCGAAGGGGATGGATGTCCGATGGGACGAGGACAATGACGGCCAATTCGACGCGGAGCCGGTTGTCTGTCCCGCGCGCCATGACTTCTTGGAAGGCGGTATTTACTTTCTACAGTTTGGCGGTTTCGGCGGCGTCAAGCTCAATGCGACGCTCGAGGTGATGACTGCGTCGGACCAACCGAGGGCTTTCGATATCAGCATTGCGGAAGTCAAGAAGATCGCCGACAATCAGCAGATGACGAAGGTCTTGTTTCTCGGCGACGATGCCCGTGTAGACGAAATCAGCGACTGGGATGATGTTAGCAACAGCGACCGCCTGGTAGCGCAAACGGAGCGCCGCCACCAAGTGCTGGCGGCCCTGCACTTCACCTATCCGACAGGTTCACGGTAAGGCGAGCGGCTACTCTTTCTCGTTTTTTTGCTCGGCGGCTTGCACACCACGATCAGTGGGCGTCGAGACCCGTGGAGTGCGCATTGCGCTGGAAATTGGCCCGCCGCCAGACTGCGGCGGCGCCACTCCTGCCTGGAGAATGGCGAGAATGACGCCGAGCCTGTCCGCCTCGACGATCGGATCCACGCCCGCGCCCAGCCCGATGCTGGTGAGCGCTATCACCCCCGGCAGAGAGTCCGCCTCGCCGTCGCGGTCAGGAAGGCACATGACTTTTGTGAATGGCTTGCCAGCCAAGATATGTTCGATTTCCTCTTCGGAAAGTTCCAGGGAAATCGCATTATGCTTCAGAAAGTCCTCGCTGCGCGGAACGGCGGGAGCGATCTCGAGATGCGGGTACAACTCGGCGCCGTCGTGTCCGGGGATCTGCGATAGCTTCAGCCGATAAGCTGCTGCGCGAGGAAAATTGTACCGCCCCGGCACGGTCAACGGCTCCGAGTCGAACTTGCCGGGCGCGGTTACGTCCCAGTGGACCGTCATTCCCTCTGGGCCAAAAAAAAGGATTTGCGTTTGTTGATCAGGTGGTGCTTCGGCGCTGAGCGGCGTCACTTTCGCATCTGACGATGCCTTGCCATGCTCCACGTAACGTTCTGAAGCGCTGGGGAGACGTAAGCCGCCGACGCCGTTAATGGCCTCGCCGCCCTCCGATTGCAACCGCTCTTCCAGCTTTTCCAAGCGGTCGGTCACCGCCCGTGCCAGCCATTTCAACTCGCGAACTTCGTGTTTGAGAGACTTGGCTTGCTCCGGCGGGGCGGCGTGAATGTGCTCCTCTGCCGGTGTTGATATGGAGCCCGGTCGGTAATGCGGAAGTCCAAATGGAGACGCGGGCCCACGCACGGTTGCCGGCGTAGGCACGGGGACCGCTGGCGGCGGTCCAAAACCACCGTGCGGCGGAAACGTGTTTGGCACGGCATGCGTATACGGAGCTTCGGCCGGCGCGGGAGGCGACGCGAGGGCCTGCAAACGCTGTTCGACCCATGCGGACAATCCCGTGCGCCACAGAACGTCGAGCGCTCTGCCCGCCGCTTGGGCCGGCGAGTCGTCGCGGTTGGTCCGAAGCGCCGACGCGCTCTGCTCGAAGATCGCCGCTTGCGCCGTGCCGAGCGCCTCGCACCGCGTCAGCAGTTCGGCCAGGGCCTTGATTTCGTCGGCGTCGAGCTGACGCATGGCCGCCGCCGTTTGCAGCACACACTTGCTCAAAAAGCCGCGGCCGCACAGCAGGTCGCGGCAGTCGTCGCGAAACGCGGCCGGCGAAAGCCGCCGCAAGCCACGCCCAGCACAGACGGGCGACAAGTGCGCGGCTCCGGCCGCGCGCAACACCTCTGCCGCCGCGAGCGCACAAATCGCCCCTCCGTCGCCGGCCGGTAGGCACGACAAGTCGTCTTTTGCCTCCTGCCGCCCGTCGGCCAACACCAACAGGCCATTGCGCCACAACGCGTTCATCCAGCCCTCGTCGGAAAAGAGATTGTTGCCCAGACGTATGCCAAAGGCCCGTGCGAACACCGGACCGAGCGCGAGCAGTTCGTTAACCGAGTTGAAGTTGTAGTGAAAGTAAGGATGCGGAATCATAAAGCCGTCCGCCGCCGGGCGGCACGTCTGACAAACCAACTCGTCGAAGGGCTGCAGCAGGCCCCGTGCGAGAAGCTTGCCAAGGACCGCATAGCCGCGTTTGGATTTGGCGTCGAACCGCTGCAGCTCCTCGCAAATAAACTCGCCCATGCAGCTCAACGGCCGCCGCTCGTCGGCCGCGTTGGGCCAATCGGCGCTGGTTTTTTCGATTTCGGCCAATTGGCGCTCGAAGCGGCCCCGCTCCAGAGTGATGTCCGGCGGCCAGGAATGCTCCGAGTCCGCGTCGGCGTCTTCGCCGGCAACTTGCTCGGCCACTTGACCGGTGTCGGCATCGGCCTGGGCGAGACCCCTTTTCTCGCTAACCTGCCCGACCAGTTGACCGGTGACGGAATTGACCCGCAGTTTACGGTTCCGCCATTCGAAGCACACCACGTCGCCCTCCCACGAAGACTTTGCTTTGTGCGTACGGACGAAGGACAAGGCGGCGGCCGCAGTCAGCTTCAAGTGCATTTTCACGTGGCGGCGGACGGCCTTTGAGCTCGCGGGGCGCAGGCCGACTCCGGCGTTAAGCCGTCCGCGGCCGTCCCAACTCGGAGGGCCGCCGATCAGGAGGATTTCGGAGTTTCGGCGTGGTTCAAATCAAGGAATCTCAGGGTAACAGCTTTCGCCGCCCTGCGTGGGCCGCGTCAGGACGTAACCAACGCAGCGGCAGGTACTTCCGGCAGGAGGTGCTGGCAGAACTCCAACGGGAAGTGTTACCCTGCTTTGAACCACGCCGGAGTTTCCCATGATCGGCGCGGGCGGCGGCGCCGCATCGATTTTGCGGCGCTGCGCGAGCGAATACAGTCCGACCCGCTCTTCGGCCATCACGAGCGCGCTCAAAAACCCGGCCCCGTTCTGGTCCGCCGCGGCCTCGCGCGGCGGCTCGAGCAGGATGATGAAGCCGTGCCGCGGAGCGAAGACGACGGAGACCTGCTCGTCCGGAAAACGAATCAGCAGTTCCTCGTCTCTCTCATCGAACCGTTCGACCCATTCGGCCAGCTTCAACAGCGCCGCCTCTTCGCGGGTGAGCGGTCCGTCAAGCGGCGGCGCCGGCTTGTACTCTTCGACGTAGAGCAGCGGCCGCCATTCGTCGTCGCGTTTTTCGGGATCTCCCAACCTCCATTGAACTCGCACGAATCGCCCGGACCGCTCCAACCGCTGCTCGATCCGCTCGCGCAGGCCGCGCGTCAACGGCGCTCGCGGGTCGAGGGCAAGATACGGTCTCAGCGCCTCGCGATCACGTTCGACGCCTGCGTAGACAATATCACTCGCCTTCGAGCACGCTCCCTCGTCGGCAACTTCCACCTTCAGCGTCCCTTTTTTCGTCTCCCGGTCCGGCTCGATGCTCACTTTTAACGTCGCTCGATAATAGCCCTGATCGCCGGCCAATTCGGTGACCTTCGACCTCAGCCAGGTCTGGTATTCGGCGTTGAACGACGCCGGCGCATCACCGGCCCAAAGCGGCGGCGTGCCGCCCTTGGCTTTGGGCTGGGTCAGCTCCTGCTGGATTCGATCGGCATCGATGGCCTGGCATCCGATCACGCGGACTTCGCCTTGCGTGTAGCGGTCGCCTTCGTCGAGCGTCACCCCGATTTGGTCTCCACCCGCCGCGACGGCGACTTTGACGTCGGGGAAGCCGGCACACTGGTAACCGGCGATCATTTTCTCGGCGACGATCGCGGTGAAAGTGTCGAGCAGCGCGACTTTGTTGCTGGCGGCGACGACCTCCAGTTCGTTGAACAGGGCCTCGCGTATCTCGTCGCGCGAAAACGTCTTCGCGCCTTCAATGGCCAGCCGCACGCGGTCGCCAAGGCCGCCGGCTCGCGGTGTATCGTCGGCGGCCGAGGCCACCACCGTCAACAGAGCAACGCAAAACGGTGCGAACCATCCCTGGACCTTCATCGTTCGACTCCCTTCGAAGAAAACAGCATGGGGCGCGTGACCGACGCTCGCGCGTGTCAGGTCCGCCCAATTTAACGCGGTTCTTCCCATGGGGGCAATGCCATGTTGCCGGAATCGTCACCAGCGGATGATGACGTTGCTGGACGCGGACTACCACCGCCCCGAAAAGCCGGCGCCCGTGAAGAAGTCGTTCACGCGGTCGCTGATCTGTCGGCCGACGCGGACGTCGAATTGCACGTTGGGAGTGGCGTAAAGATAAAGCCCCATGTCCAGAAAGTGCTGGGCGCGCGTGTCGCCGCCGCCGGTGCCGGAGATCATGAACCACTCGTGAAACGCGCCCACCCGCTTGGTCCACTGCGTCAACAGCGACAGCGATTCGTGCCAGGAGTTCGGCGGTGACCGCACGGCGACGAAGCCGGGATTCGACGATCCGGTCAGCGGTGTGACGAACTGCGGGCTCGATGTATGGACAAAATCACAGCCGGTTTGCCACTTCAAATAGAGCCAGCGGCGGAGGCCCCAGCCGGCAAGCAGATTGAAGTGCGGCTGCACGAAGTTGGCGCTGACGCCTGGCGCGCCGGTGGGCAAGGTCATGCCCGCCACCAGCGTCGTCATCGGCCGCCAGCCCCTCTGTTGCAGAATCTCATACTTGAACCCCACGTCGATGTCTTCGCTGCCGAAGTTGTTTTGCTGCGCGCCGGTGTGCGGGTCGCGGATGTTCGACATCAGATAGCCCGGCCACTTCAAGCGCAACTCAAACTCGTCGGTCAGCCCGTGGCGCAGCAGCGATTCGGGCAACTGCCGCGTGTTGACCTGCTGGTCGAAGGTGTTGATCTTGCTGTACGTGAAGCCGGTTTCAAGATAGGTCACGCCTTTGCCCACGGTATAAACGGCGTCGGTGAAGTCGGGCCGGTCGGTGTTGATAATGTTGTAAAAGTCCCACTCCGCTTCAACCGGGACGTTGAAGATGTTGGGCCGCAGCGAATACCAGAAGCTGCCCGGGTCGTCGTTCTCCAGACTTTCCGGCCGCGGATATTCGGCCGGATCGGTAACGACGATATTTGGCGAGCCCCAGTAAGGCCGGCGCGGAAAACCGCTTTGATTGTTCGGCGACAAATCCTCGGCCCGTACCGGCGTCGCGGCAAGCAGCACGACGAGCGACGCGAGAACCCCCAGCGCCCATTTCCGCCACACCGGCGGCAGCCGGGCACGCAAGGACCTCGATGAGTCGGGCGAGCTCAGTGCCTGGGCATTTTTGTCGCGTGCCCGGCGCCGCCCAGTCCGAAGGGAAAGCCGGCCCTTTTTCGGCGGCAGCCATATTCGTGGATCGGACGCCGCGTCGTCGGCCACCGGCGGTTGCCCATTGGGTTGATCGAGCGCGAGTACACCGGGCAGCAACGAATGAACGGCCGCTCGCGGCAAGCCGTCAGATCGCTCGGCCGACGATCCTATTACCGCCGCGGTCGCCAAAACGAGTGTCGCTAGCATCCAAGCATCCGCCGACTTGTGCATTGCAAGTAGAATCGGCATGACCGGCACATTCGCTACATTCGTTTCTCGCAGGGCGACGTCACGCGCGGACACCTGGAATAAGTCAAGCAGCGATTTCCCGGCAACCGATAACCACACGAGGCCGGCGTGGCACAGCCGAACTACTCCTCCACGAACGAGCAGAGCGGCTTGGGCACTTTGCCCCGCTTCGGCTCGGCCAAAAGTTCGGCGATCGTCGAAGCGCCGAGCGCCTTTTCCACCATCGCCGCGGCGTTGTCGAGCCGCCGGTGCAGCGGGCAGAGCGATTGATGCCCTTCGATCCCCAACGGGCAATGCTCGATCCGCCGCAAGGGATCGACGGCCTGCACCACATCGAGCACGGTCAATTTCTTGGCCGGCACGGCCAGCGTAAAGCCGCCGTGCAGGCCGCGTTGCGCTCGGACCAGGCCGGCCCGGCTGAGGCCCTGCATGACCTTGGCCAGGTAGCCGGCAGGCACGCGGGTGATCTCGGCGATTTGCTGCGTCGTCTGCGGTGCGTCGCTTTGGTCGGCCAGGTAGACGATGGCCCGCAGGGCGTATTCGGCGGTCTGTGAAATCATGGCGGCTTGCAGAAAAAGGATAACTGGACCTTGACATCCAGTTTAGGTCGGGTATCTTCGGGCCTGAAACGGATAACTGGACTTTATTATCCGCTATCCGCCGCGTAGAGCAAGCGTTCCCGCTTGAATCGTCGCTCGCAACGCCCCGCCCGGCCGGGCGAAAAGCAAGCGGGACGCTTGCTCTACGAACGTTCCCACCCCTTTTACCCCGCCCGGAGGACTTTGTCGATGTCTCACTTCTCTGCTCGAACTCTTGCCGCCAGCGGTTTGATCCTGGCACTTTCCGCGGCGTCGGTCGCCGTGTTGCGTGAACCCGCCGCGGACGCCGCCGACGCCGCGACCGCCGCAAAAAATCCCGACGTCGAACGGGCACGCCGCGAGGTGAAGATGCTCGATGATCTTTACAAGACGACGATCGTGTTCATCACCAATACCTACGTCGATAGCAAGAAAGACGTCGCGGCCGGCGAGATCGCCCGCGACTTATTTGCCGCCATGCGCGAGAAGGGCTGGCACGATGCCCGGCTGGTTGATGCCACCGGACATCCGACCAACGATGAGAACGTGCCGCACAGCAGCTTCGAGAAGGCGGCGATCAAACGAATCCTCGCCGGCGAAAGCTACGTCGATGAAGTGGCAACCGAAAAAGGGAAACAATATCTGCTGGCGGCCACGCTGGTGCCGGTCGTCAACGAAAAGTGCATGACGTGTCATCCGGCTTACAAGAAGGTCGGGCAGGTGATCGGCGCGGTGAGCTACAAACTGCCGATCGAGTAGCCCCGTCCGGCCAAGCTCTGTCCCAGCCACCATGTATTCTGGCCCCAATGTCAGCCGCGTGCTATATAGGTGCGTCGCGTGGGCCGAATCGAGATAGGCGGAGGGATCGCGCCGTGGGTTATATTGTCGGAACGGATGAAGCCGGTTACGCCCCGAACCTGGGGCCGTTGGTGATCTCGGCCACGGTGTGGTCGGTGCCGGGCGAGCCGCGCGAAGTCGATCTCTATAAGCTGCTTCGCAGGGCGGTCGTCAAAACACCGCCCACCAAGACGCCGAGAAAGAAAACTGCCGGCGAGTGCCCGCCGCGCTCGTCGGCGCCGCGGCGATTGGTGCTGGCCGATTCGAAGGTGGTCTATCGGCCGCCGGAAGGTCTCGGTGCGTTGGAGTTGGGCGTGCTCGCGGCCTTGGCCCTTGGCGGTCATCGTCCGGCAAGTTGGCGCGAAGTCTGGCGAGTGCTGGATCACCATGCGGCCGGCGAACTCGACCGGTTCCCCTGGCATCGCGACTACGACTGCGCGTTGCCGGTCGCGGCCGACGGCGAGCAGCTCGGCCTGCTGGCGGGGCAACTGATCGCCGAAGCCGACAAGGCCGGCGTCAGGCTGCTGGCGGTCCGCAGTCGGGCGGTCTTCGCCGACCATTGGAACGCGCTCACCGAAGAGCACAACAAGAGCACCGCGCTTTCGCTGCTGACGCTCGAATTGCTGAGCGAAGTGCTCGCTGCGCTGCCGCCGGCGCCCGTCGCGGTGATTTGCGACAAGCACGGCGGGCGCAACTTTTATCAACCGCTTTTGCAACGGCACGTATCGCACCTGGTCGAGGTCTACGGCGAGGGCCGCAACGAGAGCATTTATCGCTGGGGGCCGGACGATTGCCGCACGGAGGTCGTGTTCCGCGTCAACGCCGAGCGGTATCTGCCCTGCGCGGTCGCGTCGATGACCTCCAAATACTTGCGCGAGCTGGCGATGCGGCCGTTCAACCGGTATTGGGCCGGGCATCTGCCGGAACTGCGGCCGACGGCAGGCTATCCGCTCGACGCCGGCCGCTTCAAGGCCGACATTGCCGCGATGCAAGCCGCGCTCGGCATCGACGACCGGATCTTGTGGCGGAACCGGTAGCTAAGCCCGCAGATAGCCCTCCACGATCCGGCCAATCCAGAACAGCGCGAAGCCGGCCACCATCACGATCAGCATCCGGCCGACACTGATCGCGTCGGCAATCTGCAAGAGCATGCTCAACGGAAGCAGAACGAGAGCCACGAGCTGCAATCCACGGGCAAACTGTCGCACGGCCGGCCCTCGCTTTATTCGCCGCCAGGCTCGCCGCACACAACTTCGCCCGCCACGATGGTGGAACGGACCGTGAACTGCGGCTGGTCCGACGCATCGAGATCGAAGAGCACCAGGTCGGCCAAGTCGCCGGGACGCAAAGTGCCGGGCGGCCGGCCCAGCAACCGGTTCGGATGAATGCTGGCCATCGCCACGGCCGTCGCCAGATCGATGCCGGCGAACCGCATCACGTTTGCCACACCGACGCCGATCGGCAGAGTGGCACCGGCGAGCAACTGCGTTTGCCCGGCCACCACCAGCCGGCCATCTGCGAGTAGCTCGACGTCGCCGCCGCTGCTGGCGTGCCGGCCCGGCGGCAGGCCGGCCAGGCCCGACACGTCGCTCACCAGGATGCAGCGTTGGGGCGACTTGGCACGCACGATCGACTTCACCACCTCGCCGGGCAAGTGATGGCCGTCGACAATCAAGCTGGCCATCAAGCGGTCTTCGGCCATTTGGTGCCAAACGTAGTTCGGATGCCGACGGATGACGCCATGCGCACCGTTGCCCAGGTGCGTGCTCAGCCGAGCACCCGCCTCGACGGCCGCCTGAATCTGCTCGCCGTCGGCCGCCGTATGGCCGATCGCCGCCACCACCTGATGGGCCGACACGCGGGCAATAAAATCGGCCGCGCCCGGAAACTCCGGCGACATCGTAAGGATGCGGATCCGCCCGCCGGCGGCTTCCTGCAAGTGCTGGAACTCGTCCCAATTCGGTTGGCGGCAATGCTCGCGCGGATGCGCGCCGCGCGGCCCGTCCTCACTCGAGATATACGGCCCTTCCAGATGAACGCCGATAACGGAGCGGGCGATGTCGGGAAAGGTATGGCAGGCAAAATCGATCGCCCGCAGGCCGTGGGCAAGGCAATCGAAGCTCTGGGTCGTCAGCGTGGGGCAGAGGCCGGTCACGCCGAAGGCCCAGTGTTGCCGCACGATCTTGGCGACGTCTTCGGGCGTCAGCTTCGGCGAGCTGAACTCCTGCCCGGCGTAACCGTTGACCTGGAGATCGACGAAGCCTGGGGCGACCCACGGCAGCCTGTGGGCCGATTGTCCTTCGATGGCTTGACGCTGGACGCGGACGATACGGCCTTCATCGATATCGAAGCGCGCTGGCCGGCCGGTATCGAAGCGTCGGGCAACAAAATGGAACATGGGGTGAGTTGTCATCTACTTTTGTTTCCGGTCATCCGGCGGCAGCTTGGCACGCAACCGGGCCAGTTCGGCTTCGAGAGTGGCGGCTTGGCGTTTTGCTTCTTCAGCCTCACGCTTGGCCTTGTCAGCGTCTCGTTTTGCCTTGTTCGTTTCGCGCTCGGCTTTTTTGACCTCGCTTCGCGCTTGCTTGGCTTGTTCTGCGAGTTCGTCGGCCGTCGGCAGTGGCTTACCTCTGGGATCGATCAATCGCAACAGGTGGTCTTCGATCGCCAGCACCAGCCCCAGCTCGCGACTGAAAAGTTGCCCGGCGTCGTTCGGCGGCAGCGCGACGTACTTTCCGGCCACGAGCTCGAAGCCCTGCAGCCGCGGCCGAAGGTATTCGCCCTCGGGGTCGAACGGGAACAGCTCCTTCACTCCGATCGACGCGTAGACCGGCGGTTTTTCGACCTCGTCTTCGCGCCGCGTCTTCTTCGACGTCACTTCGATAATCACCGTCGGCGGAACGCCTTCTTCCCAAGTGCGGAACGAACGGCGCATGTGTTTGCCCACGACGTTTTTCGCCAACATCACATCCGGACCGCGAACCGCGCTGGGATTGCCTTCCTCGTAATAAAGCAGCATGTCCGCGGCGACATACACGTGGTCGTGCGAGCGGAACCATTGCTTCAAGGCGGTGTAAAGATAAACGATCGCGGCAAGGTGATAATCGGTTTCGGCCATCGGTTCCCCGTCCGAATCGGGATAGAGCGGGTCACGGCTGGTGCCTGGCAGCGGGCGAATGGAAATGGACATAATCGTATTCAGCGGAATCAAGGGCAACAATGTATGATACCGTGGAGACTGCCGTTGCTGAAACCTATACCGACCTTGTTCCTGATCGCGCTGGTCTTTGTGGTGCTGCGCTTGCCGGTGACGTACCGGCAGGAAGGCGGCGAAGACGAAGAGTTCTATGCCGTGCCGGGCTGGACCGTGGCGACGGAAGGCGTGCCGCGTGTTCCCTACGTGCCGGCGCGCGACCACCGAAGCTGGTTTTACCGGGTCGATACGGCGCTGTTCGCCATGCCGCCGGCTTACTTTTATTGGCAAGCACCGTTCTACCGGCTTTTGCCGGCGGGCTACGGCACGGCGCGGCTGGCGTCGGCCGTCGCCGGACTGGTCGCCGTCTGGCTGGTTTTCGAGCTGGGCCGACAGGTGTTGGGCGACGAAACGGTCGGACTTTGGGCGGCGGCACTCTATTCGCTGTCGCGGACGTTTTTCTTTCCGGCGGTCCGTGCCCGGCCCGACATGCTCTGCGGCATGCTCGGACTGGCGGCCCTGCTGGCCGTTGGGTCTTGGCAGGCAACGGGCCGTTGGCGGCGGCTGGCGTTGGCCGGCGCTCTGCTGGGCCTGGGACTCTTGACGCACCCGTTTGCTTTCGCTTATTGCCTGCAAATCGCGGGTTGGGTGGCCATCTCGGCGAGCGGCGTCAAACGCCGGTTGACGGACCTCGCCGTGCTCACGGGTTCGGCGCTGGCCACGTTTGCCCTGTGGACGCCGCTCATCGTCCGCTGGCCGGAACTGTTCCGCGAGCAGTTTGTCAAGAACGTGATCGACCAGGCGGGTCCGGGCCTGCTGACCCGGATGTTGTTGCCTTGGGAATCGCTGGTCTACCACTACCACCTGCTGCTGGAGTATGCGCAGCCGTTGCAGTTGGGCCTGATGGCGACGGGCCTTGTCGCGGCGACATGGTTGGCGGTGGCGAATCGCCGGCGGCAGGCAAGGCTGCTCGTGGCCCTGGCCTGGTCGGCGGTGTACCTGCTGGTGACGGTGCAGGGACCGCACGGCGCCAAGGGCTACTGGTGTTACCCGGCCGCGCTGGTCTGGTTGTGTGTGGCGTTCGCGGTGGTCAATCTCGGCCGCTGGCTGTCCGCCGAAGCGCGCCGGCCGCGCTTGAGGAGCATCGCCTTGGGCGGAGTGCTGGCGGCGGCGATGTTGCCAGGGCTCGGCCTGCGCACGTGGTGGACGCACGCGCGGCATTGGAACGATGTGGACTACAACGCGCCGCGGTTTGCGCGCGAGTTGCTGGGCGACCTGCCGCCGGATGCCCGATTGGTGCTTGACGAGGCGTTCGTGTTCGACGCTTATCTGGCGGGGCGCAACGTCGCGCTGGCCTGCAACAATCCGTTTTATTATGAGTCGGCGGAGCGGCCGTACGACTATCTCGTCATCACGCGGCTGGGCCGACAGAAAGGGATCGCGGCTTCGATGAACGGTCGCCTGCTGCGGGAATATGGAGATCCTCACGACCTCTTTGCCTGCTATGCGCAGGTGTACGTGCCGGCAAAGAAGCCGCCATAATCTTGAAGCGCCCGCCGCCACGCAAGACTCGCTTTCCCTGGTTGGTTGCCAGCTTAACCTGCCGGCATCGCTGCCGGCATGTTGCGAACGCCGCGTAAGCCGCGTTACACTGCTGGACGCTGCCCCGTTTCAAAAAGGAAAATGGCGATGATCGCAGCCTGTGGCGAAAGCTCAACGGCTCGCTGGGGCTCTGGTCGATCGACGTGGAAGATATTATCGAGTATTAGCATCGCTCGTCAAAATGAACTTGATGAATCGTCGCGTTTATGTGGAGATCACGATACCGAGTTTTTATTATGAGGTTCGGTCGGAGCCAGAGATGCTGGCGCGGCGGGCCTGGACGCGCCAATGGTGGGACGACCACCGATGGGACTTTGACGTCGTGACCAGCGCAGCCGTTGTCGATGAATTGGAAGGTCGTTGGTCACGCCGCTGGAACTATTAGGAGAGGGCGAACCCTCATGAAGGACGATCCTGCGATTCAAGCCGTGCGCGATGTACGCCACCGAATTTCCGCGGCGGTAGGGCACGATCCGCGAAAGCTGGTCGAGTATTATCGGAAGCTCCAGGAACGCCACCCAGAGCGGATTGTTTCAGCAGCAACGCCACCTGAGCCGCGGGATGCGGCCGCCGCGGATCAGCGCAGTTAAGCGCAAACTTTGACACCGACGCGGCGAAGGCGTTAAACTGCCGGCTCCGCCGTCTTCCTGTCGTGAGGAGCCTACACAACCACACGCATTCGCCATTCAGCGACCTTCGCCGGACAAACATCGTCGTCGCGGGCGCCTCCGCAAACGGCGCCGCGAACGGCCAGATAGCCCGGCGAAAGAGATAGCGCCCGCTCGACGTTCGTCAGGCTGAGCGAACCGGCCAACACGGTCAGCAGGCCGCCGTCGTGCGCCTGGCGAATAAGATCGCCAAGCCGTGTGACACTGAGATGCGCAAAAACGTCCCCGGAGTCTTTGCGCCAGGTGTCGATCAACAAGGCACGGCAGCCATTGCCGGCCGCCTCCGCAAGAACCGCGTTCGGTTCGGGCGCGGCGGCGGTCTGCCAATCGGCATACGCCACCGCGACCGGTTGACAATGCGACGGAAACGAATGAATGGCTCGCTGCCATTGCGACCGCCAGTCGGGCAGGCCGGCACATCGGGCCAGGCCGATCTTGGCGTAGACGATGCCCGGCGGTATCTGGTGGCAGAAGTGACGGTCGCTCGGCGTCCAGTCGGCCAGTTCGCCCAAGGCCATGCTCAGCGGATTGTCCGGCGCCAGATCGCGGCTGACTTCGAGGGCCACGTCGGGCGTCACGCGGCCCAACGGTCCGTGCCGCGGTTCCTTCAGGTCGATCAAGTCGACGCCCGCCGCCGCGGCCAAACGGGCCTCGTCGAGCGAACGGACGCTGACCAGTAAGCGGGTCATCGAGCGGCCTCGCGCGGCAGGGCCTGTTTGACTTCCGCCAGACGGGCGTTCAGACGGTTGACCAAAGCGACGCTCAGCGGCTGGCACCAGGTTCCGCGGATGGTGATGTAGTGCCCGCACCACGTGCCGAGCTGCCGGTTGACTTCGACGCGTTCCCACTCGCCGGCCCGCTCGGCCAGTCGCACGACAAAGTTCGCGACTTGGGCGGCTTCGTAACGTTTGCCCGGCAAGAAGCTAGGGCCTTGTCCCAGCAAGAAGCCTTCCACCACTTCCAGCGGCACCGCCACCGGCCGCAGGCTGCCAAGCTGCACCAGCAGCCGCCGGCCGTCGCACGCCAAGCGGGCCTGCCGCGATTGCCAGAACAAGAACAGCAGCCCCACCAGTGAGACGCCGCTAACCATCGCGCCGGGCACCAGCAGCCATCCGCGCCCTGGACCGCTTCGCGCGGCCGCCACTAGGGCCATTCCCGCAACGAATGCGGCCGCCGGCAGAATCGCGGCAAAGGCCAGAAAGCGGCGATTCGGTCGCAACCAAATCTCAAACATCACCGTCGGTCCGTTGCCGGCCCTCACGCAATTTGGCACGGATCGTCTGCAACCGCTCGGCCAACTCGGCCTCGAACCCGCGCGGCACGGGCCGATAGTATTCGCGCTCCACGCCCAAATAATCCTGAGCGGCGATGCCGCCCTCAACGTCGTGCGAATACTGATAGCCTTCGCCAAGCCCTAACCGCTTGGCGCCCGGATAGTGCCGGTCGCGCAAGTGGACGGGCACCGGCAGCAGCCGCCCTTCGGCCACGTCGCGCCGGGCCTCGCCGATGCCCACCGTGGCCGCGTTCGATTTGGGTGCGCAAGCCAGATACGTCACGGCCTGAGCCAGCGGCAATTGGCACTCCGGCAGCCCGACGAACTCGCAGGCCTGCATCGCGGCCACGGCCAGCAACAGGGCCTGCGGATCGGCGTTGCCGATGTCTTCGCTGGCGGCAATCACAATCCGCCGGGCAAGAAACCGAACATCTTCGCCCGACTCGAGCATGCGGGCCAGCCAATAGAGGGCCGCGTCGGGGTCGCTGCCGCGGATGCTCTTGATCAACGCGCTGGCGGCATCGTAGTGGGCGTCGCCCGTGGCGTCGTACTCGATCGCCTTGCGTTGCACCGATTCCGCGGCCAGCGCCCGAGTGAACACCAGCGGCCGCTCGTCGCTCGACAAGACGCCGACCTCCAGCGCCGCCAACGCACGCCGGGCATCGCCGTCACTCACCTCGGCCAGAAAATCGAGCGCGTTTTCCTCCATGCGCACGTCTTCGCCCCCCAGCCCCCGCTCGCCATCGGCCAGTGCCCGGCGGACGACCGTCTTGATATCGTCGTTCGACAGCGGTTGGAACTGAAAGATTCGGCTGCGGCTGACCAGCGCGCTGTTGATGGCGAAAAAGGGGTTTTGCGTGGTGGCGCCGACCAGTACGATCGAGCCGTCTTCGACGTCCGGCAATAGCACGTCTTGCTGTGCCCGGTTGAAGCGATGGATCTCATCGACGAAGAGCAGCGTTTTCTGCCCCCTGGCCGCCAGCCGGTCGCGGGCCGCGTCGATGACGTCGCGCAGATCCTTGACCCCGCTGGTGACGGCGTTGAGTTGCTGATAATGACTGCGGCTTTCGTGGGCCAGCAACCGCGCCAGCGTCGTTTTGCCGGTGCCGGGCGGCCCGTAGAAAATGACCGAGCCGAGGCGGTCGGCTTTCAACAGCCGTCGCAGCAGCTTCCCTTTGCCCAAGAAGTGCTGCTGGCCGGCGAACTCGGCGAGCGACCGCGGCCGCATGCGGGCCGCCAGCGGCTCGGCGTTCCGCCGATTGGCCGCTTCAGCCGCCTCGAACAGTGATGAACTCATCCGTCTATTGAAACAGGTTTCGTAGCGAAGCTCAATTGCCTGCGCTAGGTCAGGCTGCGGTCCAGCGCTTCGAGCTGCGGCAGGACATGCTCCACGTCAGCGACCAGCGAGGCGCACGCCTGGCCGGCCTCGACGGCATCGCAGTCGTCGGTGAGCGCCTCCAGCCGAGAAGCGGCGTCTTGGGCGGTGGCGAGGCCGAAGTGCCCCAGCGCGCCCTTGACGGTGTGACCCAAGCGACGCACCTGTTCCCAGTCGCCGCTGGCAGCCGCGGCGTCGAGCGCTGCACGCCAGCGAGGCCACTCGTCGACGAAGGCGCGAATCAACTCTTGCAACAGTTCTTCATCGCCTGCCACACGTGCCAGCGCGTGCCGCGCATCGAAGCAAGGGGCCTCGTCCGACGGCGTGCCGCGCCGGCAACACGCATCGCCCGCGGTCGCACACTCGACAAGCTCCAGCAGCCGGCCGGCCTGGATCGGTTTGGAGATGTACTCGTCCATGCCGGCCGCCAGGCAGCGCTCGCGGTCGCCCTTCATGGCGTGGGCGGTCATGGCGATGATCGGCAGACGGCCGCCCCCGGCCCGTTCGCGCCGGCGAATCTCGGCAGTGGCCTCGAAGCCGCTCAGCTCCGGCATCTGCACGTCCATCAATACCAGGTCGAAGCAACCCGTTTCGATCGCCGATAGGGCGGCGCGGCCGTTCGAGACAACCTCGACGTCGTGACCTCGTTTTTCCAACACGTGCCTGACGAACTTCTGATTGACGGCGTTGTCTTCCGCCAGCAGAATCCGCAGCCGCCGGGCGGCCGGTGCGGCAATGCTGGCGGGCTTCTCCTCTTGACGCAACGACACGCCCAGCGAGGTCATGATCGCATCGAACAGCTCCGATTGCTTGATCGGCTTCATCAGCGACGCCGCCAGCCGCGGCTGCTGGTCGCGCGAAAGCGGATCGGACGACGACAACATCATGATCGTCGCCCCGGCGTACTTCAGGTCGTCGTTGATCCGGCGCGCCAGCTCATAACCATCGACGTCGGGCATCAAGGCGTCGAGCAACACCAGCGGATACGGTTCGCCCGCTGCGCAGGCCCGTTCCATTTCGCCCAGCGCCTCGTCGGCACTGGCCACCACCGTCGGCCGCATGTGCCAGTTGCGCAACATCTCTTCCAAGATGCGGCGGTTGGTGGTGTTGTCATCCACCACCAGCACCCGCAAGTCTTGCAGGTCGACCGGGCTGGCGGGCGTCGCGCTCCCCAGCGGCGTGCTGGCGACGGCAAATCGGGCGGTGAAATGGAACGTGCTGCCGCGGCCCGGTTCGCTCTCGACCCAGATCCGCCCGCCCATCAACTCGACCAATCGGGCGGAGATGGCCAGACCCAGCCCCGTTCCGCCGAAGCGGCGCGTGGTTGAGCCATCGGCCTGCACGAAGGGCGCGAAGATCGACTGCTGCTTGTCGGGCGAAATGCCGATGCCCGTGTCGCGGACCGCGAAGTGCAGCACGACTTCGTCCAAAGTAGCAGGCAGAGTCCGTGTGCCGTCCGCAGTCGCCGCCTCGCGCTCCACCCGCATCACCACCTCGCCCGCGTCGGTGAACTTGATGGCGTTGCCCACGATGTTGACCACAATCTGCCGCAGCCGCGCGGCGTCGCCCACCAGTCCGTCGGGCACGTCGGCCAACACCTGGCAGGCAAGCTCCAGCCCTTTGCGGTGTGCCCGTAAGGCCAGCGTTTTCATGGTGTCGCCCAGCGTGTCGCGGAGGGGAAACGCCAGCGATTCGAGATCGAGCTTGCCGGCTTCGATCTTGGAGAAATCGAGGATGTCGTTGATCACCGAGAGCAGGCCGTCGGCCGAATCGCGGACCATGTTCAAGAACTCGCGCTGCTGCGAGGTGAGGTCGGTGTCGAGCGCCAGCTCGGTCATGCCGATGATGCCGTTCATGGGCGTGCGAATCTCATGGCTGACGTTCGCCAGAAACTCGCTCTTGGCGCGGCTTGCCTCTTCGGCCGCCTGCTTGGCCCGGCGCAGCTCCTCTTCGGCCTGCTTGGCGGCCGTGATGTCTTCCGAAATGCCCACCAGGTACGTCGGCCGGCCCCGCTCGTCGAACAGCGGAATCTTGCGGGTATGAAGAATCCGCTCGCCGAAGCGGGTCTCGATCGCCTCTTCCGGAATATCGAGCATCCGCCGCGACCGCAGCACGTCGCGGTCTTTGGCCACGAAAAAGTCGGCTTCGTCGGCGGGGAACAAGTCGTAGTCGCTCTTGCCAAGCAGCTCTTCGCGCGAGAAGCCCAGCAGCCGCTCGCCGGCCTTGTTCAGCCGTTCCAGCCGCAGGTGCTCGGCGTCTTTCACAAACAGCATGATCGGCAGCTCGTCGAGCACCTCATCGAGAAAGCGGGTGAGCTGCTCCAGCTCGCTTTCCATAAGCTTGCGGTCGGTGATGTCGTGCGAGATGCCGAACGTGCCGACGACGCGGCCCCGGCGGTCGCGCAGCGGCATCTTGGTGGTCGAGGCCCAGGTCACGCGGCCGTCGGGCCAAGTCTCCTTTTCTTCCATGTCGATCACCGGCCGGCCGCTGGCGATCATCTCTTGCTCGTTTGCGTATGCCTGCCGGGCGTGCTCTTCCCCAAAGAAGTCGAAATCGGTCTTGCCGCGGGCCTGCTGCGGGTCGTCGACGCCGAAGCGGCGGGCCAGCGAGCGGCTGACCTGAATGAAGCGGCTGGCCAGATCCTTGAAATAGATCGCTTCCGGCAGGTTGTCCATCAGCACTTCCAGCAGGTCGCAGTCGTCGCCCAGGGCGGCGTGCGGCTGTGGAGGCAGCGGATGGACGAGCAGCGTGAACCAGCGGCGGTCGCCCACCTGGTTTTCGACCGCGGTCAGCTCGACTTCGACGGGTCCGCCCGACTTGCGGCGTCCTTCGAGCCGCCGGGCGTTTTCGCCGTCGCGGGGCTGCAGGTAGGGCGTCAATCGGCTGGCAAAGCTGCTGCTGGCCAGGCCCGGCAGCAACACGCCCAGCGGCTGGCCCAGGAGCTCCGCCAGCGCGTAGCCGAAAATGCCGGCTGCGGCGATATTAACAGATTCGATATGGCCACTGGCATCGACGACGATCATGCCGTCGGCGGTCTGGCCTGTTTCGCGAGGTGAAATTTCGAGCGACATGCGAGGCTCCGCCATTCAAGAGTCAGCGCGATCAACGCCAAAGGATGTGCAACGAGCCCATCGTGGCTCTGTGGTGTACTTTAACCTCCCGGTCGGCGGCTGCAAAGGAACCGGATATGTTTTTTTTCTGCCGCACCGCGGACTTGGATCGATTCGGCGCCGGACAATTCGATCGGCTCATCGGTCTCGCGGTTGCGTACCCAGGCCGCGGAGAAAGGCGATCATCGCGCGATAGTTCGGATCCATTGGCATTCTCTCCTCGCTTGGCGGGAAATAATGCATTGCTCGCCGATCCGGACGACGGTGCCCGGTAGTGATGCTTGATGTTACGAAAACGCTCGCTCGCCGTGCGGTTGGGGGAGATCGCCAACGAATCGGTGATCGTCCCCCACCTGGTGCAGCGACCGACGACGCCACGGAGTCAGAGAGTCTCACGATCTGCGTGGCTTATAGATTTCCGTCGCGAAGCCGAGCTGTGCCTCGGCGGCAAAGCAAAGCGTTTCGCTGAGCGTGGGGTGCGGATGGATGACCTCGGCCAGATCGCGGGCCGTGCAGCCCATTTCGATCGCCACCACGCCTTCGCTGATCAAATCGCCTGCATTGGGGCCGACGATGCCGACGCCTAAGACGCGCTCCGTTTCCGGATCGAGCAGGAGCTTGGTCAGTCCCTCCGTGCGGCCCAGCGACACGGCGCGTCCGCTGGCGGCCCAGGGGTAACGCGAAATCTCGACTTGCCGGCCGTCGCGCGTGGCCTGCTCCTCGGTCAGGCCGGCCCAGGCGATCTCCGGGTCGGTAAAGACGACCGCGGGAATGGCCAGCGGCTGAAAGGCGACGTTCGAGCCGTGAATAACCTCCGCCGCCACCTTCCCTTCGTGACTCGCTTTGTGGGCCAGCATCGGCTCGCCCGCCACGTCGCCGATGGCGAAGATGTGCGGATCGGACGTCCGCTGCTGGCGGTCGATCTGTATGAAACCGCGCTGGTCCATTTTCACCGCGGTCTTCTCCAGGCCGATTCCCGCGCTGTTCGGCTTGCGGCCGACCGAAACCAGCACGCGGCTGTATTGTTCTTTGCGTTCGCCTTCGTCCGTCTCGAAGGTGACCTCGATCGCCTTGCCTTTCTCGACCAGCGATTTGACCTTGGTGTTGAGATGGATTGCGGCAAAGCGCTTCTCCAGCCGCTTGTGCAAGGGCTTCACCAGGTCGCGGTCGGCGCCTGGCAACAGGCCCGCCGTCAGTTCGACCACGCTGACCTTGCTGCCCAGCTCGGCGTAGACCGTGCCCATTTCCAGCCCGATGTAGCCGCCACCGACCACCAGCAGACTTTCCGGCAGGTCGGGCAAGTCCAGTGCATCGCTGGAATCCATGACTCGGTCGGTCTTCAGGTCGAAGGCGGGAATCTTCGCAGGGATACTGCCGGTGGCCAGAATGCAATGCTCGAACGTCAGCTTATCTCCGTCGCGGCTTGCCGGATCGCCCCCTTCCAACCGCAACGTCTGCGAGTTTTCGAAGACGCCTTTGGCTTGAACGACCCGCACCTTGCGTTGCTTGGCGAGTTGCTTCAGTCCGCCCGTGAGCGTCTGCACGACCCTTTCTTTGCGGGCACGCAAGGCCTCGATTTTGACGTTTGGCTTGGCGAACCCGATGCCCCAGTCGGCCAACTCCTGGGCCTCGCTGACGATTTTGGCCACGTGCAGCAGGGCTTTCGAGGGAATGCAGCCGCGCAGCAGGCAAGTGCCGCCGAGGCGCGAATCGGCCTCGACCAAGGCGACTTCCATTTCCAGGTCGGCGGCCATGAAGGCGGCGGCATATCCGCCCGGCCCCCCGCCGAGGACGACGATTTGCGAGTGCATATTTGTGCGGTTCCGATAAACTGCCTGTTCCAAATCCGTAAGCGGCGAGCCATCTTAGCCGTTAACGCGGTTGCCCGACAAGCAATCAACTGACCGTCACACGAGCAACTCGCCGACCACCTCACCTTCAACCAACGGCAGCGGGCGGCCGAGCGCGTCGCGGACGATGAGGTGATGATCGATGCCCAGCAGATGGTACATCGTGGCCAGCAGATCCTTGGGGCTGACGGGCCGCTGAGCGACGTCGCCGCCGTGCTTGTCGGTGGCGCCCAGCACGTGGCCGCGCTTGACGCCGGCCCCGGCCAGCACCGTCGAATAGGCCCGCGACCAGTGATCGCGGCCGCCGCCGTTGGCTTTGTTGATTCGCGGCGTGCGGCCGTGCTCGCTGGTGCAAACGACCAGCACTTCATCCAGCAGGCCGCGGCGATCGAGATCGGTCACCAGAGCGTGCCAGCCTTGGTCGAAGCCGGGGCACAACTCCTGCCGCATCCGCGGATAATGGTTCCAGTGCGTGTCCCAGCCGCTGCCGGCCAGCCCGTATTCGTCCCAGAACAGCGTCACCACGCGCCCGCCCGCCTCCACCAACCGCCGGGCGGCCAGGCAGCCGATGCCGAACAGCGTGTCGCCGTAAAGCTCGCGCGTCTCGGCCGCTTCCAGCCGTACGTCGAGCGCGGTGCGAAGCCGGCTCGATTGCAAAAGTCCGTAGGTCATTTCGCGGTAACGGTCCAACTGCCGCCCGCTGGCCGTCTCGGTGAGGTGGCTGCGCATCTGGTCGAACTGCTCGACCAGCGAGCGGCGGCGGTTGAGCCGGTCGAGCGTGATGTCGCCCTCCAGGCTCGTCGCCGAAGGGACGACAAAATAACTGTCGGACGAGACACCGATGTACGGGTCGTTGTCGGTATACGTCTGCTGGCCGAGCGTCTTGATGAGCGAGCGGGTGGCCTGGCCGATGAAGTCGGTCCAGACCGGGTTGTATTCGCCGCCCAGAAACGCGGCGTACGGCCCCGCCCGCGGCACCTCGCCCACGCGGCGGGTGCTCATGTGCCAGGGCAAGGCGATGTTGGCGGGAATCTCCGTCGAGCGCGGCTTGCCCGGCGCGTGCGAATCGACGTAATCGACCACCGAGCCGAAGAACGGCCAATGCCGCGGATCGCGGGGACTGAGCTCCATCGGCGCGTCGATGGCGGGCACGCCCGTCAAGGCGAACGCCACGCCGTGCAACGGATAAGGGTGGGTCATCGAGCGAATGACCGCGCAGCGGTCCATCACCTGGGCCGACTTGGGCAACAGCTCGCAGACGTCGAGCCCCGGCACGTTCGAGGCGATGTGGTTCAGCTCGCCGCGGATTTCGACCGGCGCGTTCGGCTTGGGGTCGAAGGTCTCCAGTTGGCTGGGAGAGCCGTAGAGATGGACGAGAATAATGCTCTTGGCTTTGCCGAACGTGCCGCCGCGCGTGGCCGCCGTCTCGGCCGAGGCGTCTTGCAGCCGCAACACGTCTGGCAAGGTCAGTCCTGCCAGGCCGAGGCCGCCCACGCGCAGCCAATCGCGGCGCGTGAGACCCCCACAGAGATTCCGGCGGGAACCGAGGATGTTGAGCATGGCATACCCGTTTGTGGCGAAGGCGTGCATCCCTCGCTCGCGCGAAGGCATCAGCGCCGCTTGATATGTTAGCGGTTTTCGGCGGTCGAAGCCAGTACATCGGGCGCGGAGGCGCGGAGCAATCATTCTCCGCTTTGCGGTCCGGCGGGGCCGGCGGCGGGCGGGGCGAAGCCGCGGCGCATGGTGTTCTCGGTGATCGTGCGCGGAATCACGAACTGCAAGAGGTAGTCGTGCCCGCCGGCCTTGCTGCCGATGCCCGACATTTTGAACCCGCCGAACGGCTGCCGCCCCACCAGCGCGCCCGTGATGCCGCGGTTGAGATAGAGATTGCCGACCATCAACTCGCGCCGGGCACGATCGAGATGCGCAGGGCTGCGAGAAAAGATGCCGCCGGTCAACGCGTAGGGCGTGCCGTTGAAGATGGCGAACGCCTCGTCGAGATCGCGGGCACGGATCACGGCCAACACCGGGCCGAAGATCTCTTCTTGTGCCAATCGCGAATCGGAATGCACGTCGGCGAAGATATGTGGCCCGACGAAGAAGCCTTGTTCCGCCAACGCGCCGACGTCGACCGCCAGGAGCTCGCGGGCCTCGCGCCGGCCGACGTCGATGTAGTCGCGGACGCGGGCCTGGGCGTCGGCGTCGATCACCGGCCCGACGCTGGTGGCCGCATCCTCCGCCGGGCCGACCTGCAAGCTGCGCGTCGCCTCGACCAGCCGATTGACAAAGGCGTCATGCACGCCTGCCAGCACGATCACCCGCGAACAGGCCGAGCATTTCTGACCCTGATAGCCGAACGCGCTTTTGACCACGGCCATCACGGCCTCGTCGAGATCGGCGTCGTCGTCGATAAGGATGGCGTTCTTTCCGCCCATTTCCGCGATCACCCGCTTCACGTAGCCGATGCCGGCAGCCGAAACTTCCGCCGCCCGGCGGTTGATCGCCAGGCCCACGCTGCGCGAGCCGGTAAAGGCGATCAGCGCCGTGTCGGGATGTTCGACCAGCCGCGCGCCGGCCACCTCGCCCGTGCCGGGCAGATAGTTGAGCACGCCCTTCGGCAGGCCGACTTCGTCGAAGGTCTCCATGAGCTTGGCGGCGATGACCGGCGATTGTTCGGCCGGCTTCATTACCACGGTATTACCGGTGACCAAGGCCGCCGTGGTCATGCCGGTCAGAATTGCCAAGGGAAAGTTCCAGGGCGCGATCACGCCGGTCACGCCGCGGGGAAGATAGGTGAAGCGGTTTTCCTCGCCGGGCACATCGACGCCATGGAGGATGGCCTTCCCAGGCCGTGCCGTTGGTCCTTCGATTTCCGGGACGGCCTGGGAAGGCCATCCTCCAGCGCCTTGCAGAAACATCGCCTCACGCGCATAGAACTCGCAAAAGTCGATGGCCTCGCAAATGTCGGCGTCGGACTCGCGCCAGCCTTTGCCGCACTCGTAGACTTCCCAGGCGGCCAGCTCGAAACGCCGACGCCTGAGCACCTCGGCGGCGCGACGCAAAAAGTCCGCACGGGCCTCGACCCCCAGGCCGTTCCACTCGGCCAAGGCGCCTTTGGCCGCGGCGACGGCCTGGTCGACATGTTCGGCCGAAGCGGCGGCACTGGTGCCGACGACGCGCTCGCCATGCGAGGGATCGATCGACGTCAGCCGGTCGCCGGTGTCTACCGGCCGGCCGGCGATCCAAAGCGGACAGTGGCGGCCGAGCTGCTCGCCAACCTGCGCAAGCGCGGCTTGCATCGCCTGGCGGTTTTCCTCACGGGCAAAGTCGGCCGTGGGTTCATTGGAGAACGTACCGTAGGCCTCACGCTCCGCGTGGGGATTCATCTCGCGGAGCGAGATGCCTACGGTTTTTTCCGAACGATGTTCAAGCGGGTTCATAAGGAGTCTCTCCGGCGAAATCTCTTCGGCAAAACTCGCCCTGAGGAAGGAATCGTTTGACGTGTTTTCCAACAGCCGGCGCACGAGATAAGCCATGCCCGGAATCAGCTCGCCGTAAGGCATGTAAATCCGCATGCGATGGCCGAGATCGACCAGCGCTTGCTTTTCCTGGTCGCCCATGCCGTAGAGCATCTGCAGCTCGAAGGCGCTGGGCGAGAGGCCGAGGTGCCGGGCCACCGCGATGCCGTGCGCCAGCGAGCGGAGGTTGTGGCTCCCCAGCGCGGTCTTGAGCACGTCGCGGTGCATGAGCAGGTATCGCGTAAGCTGCTCGAAGTTGGCGTCCGACTGCCATTTCTCCTGCCAGACCGGCAGCGGCCAGCCGACCGACTGGGCATGGATCGTCTCGTAGTCCCAATAAGCTCCTTTGACCAGCCGCACCCACACGGGCGTGCCGCGCTCGCGCGCCCACTTGCCGAGCGACACAAGGTCGTCGGCCGCATCGCGCAGATACGCCTGAATGACGATGCCCACGTGCGGCCAATCGCGGAACTCCGGCTCCATCAAGATTTCGCGAAAGATACGGAGCGTGAGCGCCTTGGTCTGATACGACTCCATATCGACGTGGATGTGGGCATGATGCTCGCGGGCCAGTCGCAACAGCGGACGCAAGCGGCGGCCGACCCGCTGCATCGTTCCCTCCGGGTCGATCGGGTCGAAGCGGCTGTCGAGCGCCGAGAGCTTGATCGACAGGTTTACCCGCGGCAGCTCGCTGAGTCCTGCGCGATCGATCTGCGGCTCTTCACGCCAGGCGTTGACCGTGGGGCTGATCTGTTCGATCAGGTCGAGGTAGAGCCGCCAATAGCGGTCGGCCTCGACTTCGCTCGTCACGGCTTCGCCCAAGATATCGAGCGTAAAGGCGCGGCGGAGTTTGCGCTCGCGCATGGCGGCGGCGAGAACCTCGGCCGTGTTGGCGCCGGCGATGAACCGCCGCGCGTGTCCCATCGCGTTTCGTCGGGCGGCGATGGCCATGGCCCGGCCCATCAGCGAGTCGGGCGTGGCCGCGGCCAACGCCAACCGGACCGCGCCGGGCAAATGCCGTTCGACTTCGTGGAAGTATTCGTGCAGGTGCCCCACGACCGCGGCGGTGCTGTTGAGCATCGGCAGCACGTCGATGAAGCGGAACATCTGCACCTTCACCGATTCGTCGCGCAGGGCCCAGGCCATGACGCGATCGTCCCACCAACGCCGCTCGAAAACGCTGGCCCGGCGGCCCTCGAGATGGGCGAATAGGTAATCACCCACCTCGCGCGTCGTGCGCTCGATGTTTTCGAGGTCTCGCGGGGTCAGTTCGTCGAGTCGGGCAAACTCGTCGCGCACGTGCGTTGGTCGTCCTTTCGGTCAGCAGGCAGGCTCCGTCTGCAGACAGAGCATGTCGCCATCCAAATCGTAGGCATGCACCGTTGGGCGTCAAGCTAGGCCCGCCAGAACCTCATGATCAACGAGCCCAGCGCACTGACGCTGCCGAAAATCACCATGCCCAGCGCCGCGGAGGTGAGCACGGCGGCGAACAGCTCGCCGGTCTTCTGAAAGCCGGTCGTCTGCTGGATCAGGTAGCCGAGGCCCGACCAACGCGCGCCGCTGCCGGCAAAAATCTCGCCCACGATGGCCCCGACCACCGATAGCCCGGCCGAAATCCGCGCCCCCGTCACGAGGTGCGGCACGCTGCTTGGCAGCCGCAGCTTGACGAGCACCTGCCGGCGCGTCGCCCCGGCGAGCTCGAACAGCTCCAAAAGATTGCGGTCGATCTGCGTGAGGCCCGCCGTGGCGTTTGTGATCACGGGAAACAGGCTGATGATGAAGGCCACCACCACCACGCTGCGAAACCCGTAGCCGAACCAGGCCACAATCAGGGGGGCAACGGCCACGATCGGTACCGTTTGCAAAAAGATGGCGTAGGGATAAATGCTCCGTTCGACCACGCGTGATTGCGAGAACAAACAGGCAATCACGAAACCGCAGGCGAGGCTCAGCGCGAAACCGGCCGCCGCGCCGGCGCCCGTCATCATGGCCGCCGACAGCAAGGCCTCGCGCCGCTCCCAACCCGCTTGGAGCACCTGCGACGGCAGCGGCAGCACATTTCGCTTGATGCCCAGCGCGACCACCGACGTGTGCCAGACGGCCACGACCACGATGAACAGCGCCGCAGGCGGCGCGGCAAACTCCACGAGCCATCGGGCCGATCGCCTCACGAGCGTTCCTTCCGCAGAACTTGGGCGATCTGGCCGACGAAGCGGGCGAATTCGGGGGCGGCCCGCAGTTCCGCGTCCCGGTCGCGACCGAACGGAGTGCAAACATCGGCGACGATCGTGCCGGGCCGCGGGCTGAGCACGACGATCCGCGTGCTGAGAAAGGCGGCTTCGGCGATATTGTGCGTCACGAACAGCGCGGTCCAGCCGCGCCGTTGCCAGAGCCGCAGCAGCTCTTCGTTCAGTGCCTGCCGCGTGAGATCGTCGAGTGCGCCGAACGGTTCGTCGAGCAGCATGAGTTGCGGGTCGACAACGAGCGCTCGGGCCAGCGACACGCGCATCCGCATTCCGCCCGAAAGCTCGCGAGGCCGGCGAGCGGCGAACTCGGCCAAGCCGACCATTGCCAACGTCGCACGCGCACGGTCGGCCCGCTCGGCAGCCGCCATGCCGCCGATTTCCAAGGGCAGGGTCACGTTGCGCTCGGCGCTTCGCCACGGCAGCAACGTCGCGTCCTGAAAGACGAACGAGAGCCGCACGCGGCGGCGGGCCGCACGCGGCGGTGCGCCAGCCACCCATGCCCGGCCTTGGGTCGGCGCGACCAGGCCGGCTACGATTCGCAGCAACGTCGATTTGCCGCAGCCCGAAGGACCGACGAGCGAGACGAACTCGCCTTCGTTGACGGTCAGGCTCACATGATCGAGCGCCGGCACCTCGCCGCGGTAGGTCATCGCCAGACCGTCGAGCGCGACGATGGGCGCGTTGGCGGCGGGCTGCGGCGATGGGGTGGCGTTGGTCATGTATCTCATCCGCGGATACGCTAACGCGATCGGTCTGGCCGAGTCAAGTCGGTGGGATGCGATGGCGAGTGCCCGACCGTCCATCTTGACTTGATCTCGCCGTTGCGGCCGAGAGCTTTTGGCGTTAGCGGGCAGCCAAGAGTTGGGCCAACCGGCTTCTGGTATGCAAATAGGCCCGGTAGGCCGACTCGAACGCGCGCGAGCGAAACGAGAACAGAACGACGATGGCGATGGCCGCCGCGCCGACGCTCCGGTCGCCGTGCCCCAGCCAGAGGGCGGCGCCCCAGGTGAAGAGGAAAAAAAGCGACGTGACCGCGACGTCGATCACCGACAGTGCCCGCGGTTCGCGGCCCCAGTCGAGAAACGTCTCGCGCTGCCGCTGCCAATCGAGATCGAGTTGAAAAATCGCCCCTGTTTCCGATTTACTGTTGCCGTTTGCCATCGCTTGTGCCCTTGCGTCTTCGATGTGTGTGCCTCAACGTTGTCCATTGAAATTCATAGGTCAGGTTTTGGCATCCGTCAAATCGGGGCATCGCGAAGCAGCGGCGGTGGCTGGGGCAGAGCTTGGCCAGGACGGGCCCGGTTTGAGGACACGCTCTGCGGCCAAGCGATGCCCCGACAGAGCACTAACTAAGCCCGGTCGAACAAACGCGAGACCACGTCGACCGGCGGCGGTGAGGTGAGCAGGCTGACGATCACGCCCGACGACAGCGACCCCGCCAGGCCCCACACGATCGGCTCCAGGCCGAACAGATAATAAGGCCGAAAGCGCGTGCTTTGTCCGATCATTGGATCGGGCAGATTGAAGCCGATCACGTATAAGGCGACGACCGTCCCGGCGCCGAGCAGCATCGCCGCCATCACGCCGGCGGCCGTCGCACGCCGCCAATAGGCCGCCATCACCGCGGGCACTGCAAAGGCCGACGCCGCGCCGCTGCCGCTGAACACCACCAGCGCCTGCAAATACTGCACGGGATTCAGGTTCGCCACGAAGGCCATGATCCCCACGCCGATCATCGCCGCGTAGGTCAGCCGTTTGATTTCGTGCATCGAGGCTTGCGGCCGGATCAGCCGCTGATAGAAGTCGCGTACCAGGCCCGAGGCAATCACCACCAGAAACGAGCTGACCGTGGCCATCACCGCGCCGAAGGGGGCCGTCAGGATCAGCCCGGCCAAGAGCGAGCCGCCGCTCAAGTGACTGGTCGTGTGCAAGGCCAACCGCGGAATGATCTCGTCGGTCGCCTGCAGATTCGGAATGATCGCCCGGCCGCAGACGCAGATCACAATCAGCGGCAGGTAGATGAGCATGTTGTAAGCGGCCAGCAAGAACACCGATTTGCGGACCGTCTCGGTGTTTTTGCTGGCCATGATCCGCACGATGCCGGCCGGCGAGCCCACGCCCGCAAAGACCCAGACGAAAAAGACCGACACGGCGAGCCCCAAAGGCATAAACACCCGCCCGTCGGCCGAATAACCCGTGGGCAGCAAAAAGCCGGGGCCGGTCTGCTCGACCGCCGCCTGCGAAGCGTGCTCCAGTCCGCCGGCGGCCGAAACGACCAGCGGCAGGAGAATCAGCACGCCGATCAGCATCATCACGCTTTGAAACAGGTCGGTCCAGACCGCGGCCAGAAACCCCCCGATCACCGTGTAGCCGACCACCGTCAGGGCGAAAATGCTCAGCCCCAGGTAGTAATAAAAATCGAGTTGGCCCTCCTGCGTCTCGTCGAGCGTGAGTGCCCCAGACCCAGGCCAGGCGACCTTGAGCACGATCGCGCCGGCCTTGAACTGGGCCACCATCAGAAAGCACATGAAAAACAGAACCAGCGTCAGGCTGAGCAGGCCCAGGCTGGGGCTGGCGAAGCGTTCGCGGAACAGGTCGGGCACGGTGATGGCTCCGGTCCGGCGGGAAAGATGCGCCATACGTTTGCCGACGACGGCGAAGCCCGTGATCGGCACCACCATGTAACTGGCGATCCACAGGGCCAGCGCCCAGCCGTGCGAATAGACCAGCGACGGAAACCCCATGAACGTGCCGCCGCTCTGCACGGTGGCCGTCAGCGCCAAGGCCCAGGCTCCCAGTCCGCGATTGCCGAGAAAGTAGCCGCGCAGGAACGAGCCGCGCTCGACGATGCGTTGGGCCAGCGTTCCCAACCAGACGGAGGCGGCCACAAAGAGCAGGATGGCGGCCAAGGTGCCGGCATTTCCGGAGCTTTCACTCATCCGTCTGCTCCGCGGGCGCGAACAGATCGTCGGACTCCGCACGTTCTTCGCCCAAGTCGGCGTCGGCCATGAAGGCGAACGCCAGCACGCCGGCGGCGATCGTACACGCGGTCCACGGCGCCACGACACCCCACAGCACCCAGTCGGGCACGCCCCAAATCAGCTTCATGCTCGCCGGACCGCTCCGGTAGCCGAATAGGTAGCAATAGCCGACCGTGTAGGTCATGGCGGCCAGCCAAATGACCAGCGCGGCCAGCGCCTCGCGGCGGCCGCTGCGGACGATAGGGTCTTCAGTTGCGCTCATCGTTCGTTCTCTTGAAAGATGCGCACCTGTGGCATAAGGTGCGATTAGGCGGGCATGATTTCGGTGGGCGCTTGTGGCCACTTTAGCGAACGGCGAGAGGCAGGGCAACTAACGAGAGGAAAATCGCAATGATCGAGCTGACCGAAGAGCAGCGAAATTCGATTCGAGACGGATTGCCCGTCCGCGTTGTTGAAGACGGGAACCAATGCGTACTGTTGCGGGCCGACACCTACCAGCGGCTTGCTGAGCCGGACTATGACGACAGTCCTTGGACCGCTGAGGAAATGGATCAATTGCGGGTAGTCGGTGCCCCAGCGATGATCTGGCAAAGCCGGGCGAGACGAGTTATGCGGCGATCGACGGACCGGGAACGATTCTGGCTGCGGACCACGGATCAAAATTCGAGGAGATCCGCGATGGCACTTCCAACACGGTCACGGTGGTGGAAGCGGCCGGGGCTGGAATCCAATGGATGGAGCCTCGCGACGTGCCGTTTGGCACTCTTCGCAATGGTCTCATGTCGCCGACGAAGGGAGGCATTCGCAGCCGTCACGGCGGTACTTGTGCCGCCGTTTTTGGCGATGGGCACACTTCCAGCCTGCGCTCGACGATACCGGTCAAGACCCTGCAGGCCCTGGCGACGAAAGCGGGTGGCGAACGGATCACGGACGGTTTCTGAACTATTCTGTTTCGTCGACGGGCGTAGCACCAGGCGGCGGGGTGCCGTGTCCGGCATGGACATAGGCCGACCGCTGGCGGGCGTATTCTTCCGGAGTTGGATCGTGCTCGTCCGTCACGCCGCCTTGCACCGCCTCCTCAAACAGCCGTCTGAGATAATTCCGGCACCAGCCGCAGCCGGTGCCCGCTCCGAAGCACTCGCTCAACTGGCCCGGCCGCCGCGGTTTTTCGACCCGCAAAAAGTTCACCACCTTGCGCTTCGTGACGTGAAAACAGAGGCAGACTTCGTCGTCGAGTTGCATAAGTTACGCCTCCCGCTCGCCCTTGACATAGTCCCGCAGCTCGGTCAGCTCGCGCTCGTAGCCGCCGGACAAAATCGGAAAACGACACCAGGTTTTTGGATCGAGGTTCTCGTCGTCGACATGGAACGACGGCGCGTAACGCTCGCGCTTCCACTGGTTGCGGCACCAAAGTCGAAAGAAACGCTCGACCCACAAGCCAAGCTGCTCGATCGTGTATTGCGTGAACCGCGTCCGCACCCGCAACAGAACTTCCAGCGGCGTGTACTTGTCGCGGATCGCCGCCCGCTCGATCTCGTCGAGCAAGGCGTAAGGCATCAGGTCCTGCTCGTCGGTCTGGCAGCGTTCCAACGGCCGCAGCTCGGCCGTCGGCGCCTGGCAATTGACGGCCGCCAACGCCGGAACCGGCCGCAGCCCCTCGGGGCCGTGCTTCTCCAGCCAGACCAGCCAGCGGAGCAGAAAGGCTTTGTCGATGCCGGCAATCGGACTTAGCCCGCCGCTGGTGTCGCCGTCCATCGTGGCATAACCGACGGCCGCTTCCGAGCGGTTGCTGGTCGAGAGCAACAGCGCCCCGCGCAGATTGGCCAACAGCCACACGCCCGGTGCTCGCGCGCGGGCCTGGATGTTTTGCAGCGCCAGATCGTCGCACTGCCAGTCGAGCTGCCGCCCGATCGCACGCGAGACGATGGCTGTGTATTGCCGCACCAGGTCGTCCACGTCCCACTCCAAAAACTCGGCGCCGATCGCTTCGGCCACGCCGCGGGCGGCGTCGCGCGTGGCCTGCGAGCTGTTGCACGTCGATTGATAGACGCATGCCAGCAGCACGCGGACCAGATCGGCCGCCGAGCGGACCTCGCGGCCGCGCGGCAAGTAAGGCAGCTTGCGAAGAAGGCCGTCGAGACCCAGCTCTCGCACGCCGAACTCCACGCCCATCGCCGCCAGGCATGCCACGGTGGCCGAATCGACCCCGCCGGACAATGACACCACATAGCCGCACGAGCGGCTCTTGCGCAAATAATCGAACAATCCGAGACTGATGGCACAGGCGAACTCCTCTTCTTTGACGTGGGGGCCTTTTTCCCAGCCCGCCACCGTCGCGGCTTCGACTTCGGGCACGAGCGTGGGAAAGTCGAACGCGGCGCGGACGCAGTCGACTTCGCTTTCGACGCTGGGCGAAAAGCTGCCGGTGCGAGACTGGGCCATCCGCGTGGCATCGACGTCGATCAGGGCGTTGGTCAACTGAAAGTCGGCGAAGGAGAACCGCGGTCCGGCCGCCAGCAGCTTTCCGCCGGACGCGATGAGAGCGCCGCCGTCGTAGATCGCGCGGCCCGCTTCGTTGCCCAGCAGGTTTGAGTAAAGGTAGCTGACGCCGAATGCCCGTGACCCTTCCAGCACGAAGCGGTGGCGGATTTCGGCCTTGCCGAAGGCGAAATGGCTGGCGCTGGGGTTGAAGATGACGTCGACGCCGCGCAGCGCCAGCTCGCTGCCGGGCCGATTGGCGACCCAGGCATCTTCGCAAATCTCAAAGCCGATTTTCAGTCCGCCGCAGTTGTAATGAATGTCGCCCAGCGGATAGTCGCGGCCGAGCACGGAGACCTGGCCGCGGTGCCCGGCGGGCCAGGGCTTGAACCATCGCGGCTCGTAGTGAATTCCGTCGCCCGCCAGAAAGCGCTTGGCGGTGAAACCGAGAATCTGTCCGTCGGCCGCCAGGCAGGCCACGTCGAACAGTCCGTGATGATAAAGCAGCGGCAGGCCGATCGACACGATCATGCCGCGCGTTTGGGGCACGATTTCGCCCAGCACCCGCAAAGCCATGCTCTGCAAGCCCGGCGACAGGAAGGCGTCTTCGCAGCCATAGCCGGTGATGCACAGCTCCGGCAGGCAGACGAGCGAGACGCCCGCGGACCGCGCGGCCTCGAGGGCGGCCAGGATGCGGGCCTTGTTTCCTTCCCAATCGAGCGGCGTCTGGTTCAGCACCGCCGCCGAGACCTTGATGAGCTTCATGTGTGCATCATACGTCCAATCGTGGAGGCGGCAAAAGACGGCTTGGTCTGGCGATCGGCTTTCCAAACGCGCTCCCTTGCCTCTAGGCGGCTGCTGCAATATATTTCAACAGAGTTGGAGCCACCACTGTGCTGATCGACATCATCTGGGACTTGGACGACGAGCCGCAAGGAAACGTGCAGCATATTGCCGAACACGGTGTGACGAAGGATGAAGTTGAAGACGTGCTGCACAACCCGCGAAATCCAACGGTCGAAAGCAGATCCAGTGGTAATCCGACGACATTTGGATATACGACGACGGGACGACATCTGGCGGTGATTTGGGAGCGTGTGAGCGATTCACCGCTCATCGCGTACCCGATTACGGCCTACGACGTACCCGAACCGCGTTGAGAATTGCGATGCCTATCCGCAGACGTCAAATGAAGATCGAACGCACTCCCGAGCAAAAAGCGCGGATCGAGGCGATTCGTGCGCAGGCACAGCGGGACAAGCCCACGTTGGAGCAGTTGGTGGCCAGCGGCGAATACAGCGACCCAGTGCCGTTGGAAGACTATGTGGAGTTGCTGCAAACAATTTCCGCACTGCGCAAGGCGCGTGAAGATGCTGGACTTAGCCTCGCGGACGTCGCTGAGCGAACAGGCATGGACCGCGGAGCGATCAGCAAGTTGGAAACCGGCGTGCATGGCAATCCGACGATGACAACGCTGCAACGCTATGCCGGCGCGGTCGGGAAACAAATCGTTGTCAAGCTCATCGACTTGCCGTCAGATCCCTTGCCCGTTCTGCATTAATCCCATGCGAACTCTACCCCTCTCGTCCCGTTTGCTGTCAACCGTCGCCGTCAGCATTGGCGCCCTGGCGATGAGCGACGTCAGTCCCGCCGCCGAACCGCCGCCAGGTCCGCGAGCGCTGGTCGATTTTCGCGACCAGCAGGCCGTCACGTTGCGGCCTGCGCAGGCCAAGGCCGAGATCAAACGCAACGGTGCCGGGCCTGTGCTGGAGGTTACGACCGACGCCGACGCCGCGTATCCCGGCATTTACATCGAGCCGCGCGAGGGAAAATGGAATCTCTCAGGCTTCGACGGGGTCGAGATGGACGTTCGCAACCCGCAGGACGTGTCGGTCCGCGTGTTGCTGAGCGTCAACAATCCCGGCGCCGACGGGCGGAATCACTGCAACGTCGAATCGGCCACCGCGCCGCCGCACGGCAAGGCCACCGTCGTCGTTCCCTTCGGTGTCTGGCACGGTGATCCCGGCCATCCGCTCGACCTGAAGAACATCGTCTCCTTCGAGGTGCTGCTCGATCGGCCCGGCCGCGCCTACCACTTTTTTGTCGAGACGATCCGGGCAGTCCGCTTCGACGCGCAGTCGCAGGAGTACGAAAGCGATCCGTTCTTTGTGCAGTTGAAGCCCGTCTTTGGACGCGGCGTGAACCTGGGCAACGCGCTCGAAGCGCCCCACGAAGGTGAATGGGGCGTGACGCTGAAGGAAGCGTATTTCGAGGCGATTCGGCGGGCCGGCTTCGACTCGGTCCGCATACCGGTCCGCTGGTCGAACCATGCCCAGCAGGCGGCGCCGTTTCGCATCGAGGCCGAGTTTGCCAGGCGAGTCGATTGGGCCATCGAACAGTCGTTGCGCCGCGGACTGCGGGCGATCGTCAACATCCATCACTACGACGAGATCATGAAACTGCCGGACGCCCACCGCGAGCGGTTCCTGGCACTCTGGCGACAGATCGCCGAGCGTTATCGCGACCAGCCGCCGGAACTGGCTTTCGAGCTCTTGAACGAGCCGATCGAGAAGCTGACGGCCGAGAAGTGGAACCGGCTGGCGGCGGAGGCGATCGGCGTCATTCGCGGCAGCAATCCGAGGCGGCAGATCGTCGTTGGTCCGGTGGGCGCCAACAGCATCAAAGAGCTGCCGCTGCTGGAGTTGCCGCCGGACGACCGCCAATTGGTCGTTACCGTGCATTACTACAGCCCGTTTCACTTCACGCACCAGGGCGCCACCTGGGCCGGCCCACAAGCGCAAGAGTGGCTGGGCACGAAATGGACCGGCACCAAGGAGGAGCAAACGGCCATTCGCCGCGACCTGAACGCGGCCATCGCTTACGGCGTCAAGCACCGCCTCCCCGTCTTCTTGGGCGAGTTTGGCGCCTACGGCAAGGCCGATCTCGACTCCCGAGCTCGCTGGTCGCGATTCGTCGCCGACGAAGCCCTGAAGCGTAAGATCGGCTTTGCCTATTGGGAATTCTGTTCCGGTTTCGGCGTCTACGATCCCCACCGCGAGGCCTGGATCGGTCCACTCAAGGACGCCTTGCTTTCGTCGGCCGGACAGTGACCGTGCCCGTTGCGTCCGGCGATCTACGTCGCGCGACCCCAAATGGGCCCGTCATCGCTGACAAAATGCGGTGGCTGGGGCAGAGCCTAAGCGATGCCCCGATGCGCTACCATCGGGGCATCGCTTAGGCTCTGCTCAAGCCACGGCCATTCCGTTTCTCTTGTTTAGGCGGATTGAAAATTAAGAAGCGACATAACGCTTAGGGGGGTTGTGCCGGTTGTAAGACGCTTCTAGGTTCAATACAGGCGGCAGGACGCGGCCTCTCCGCGGGGCAATTCCATTCATCCGCGACATCACTCCACAGATTGTGCCGCGACGGGCACGCACAGCTTCCCTCCGTCTGGCCGTCGTCATGGCCAAAAGCTTCGCTGCGCCGCTGGGCCATGCCGGCGTAGAAGCGATCGAGGCTGAGCGACCAGGCGGCACGACAATCGGATTACTCGGCTTATGCTTCCACCGGCCAACGTCGGCGACCCTCTCACAGAGTGCCAGTCTTCTTTCGCGCTGCCGCTTTCCGCAGGGGCGCTGCGCCACGATGCCCGCGAGCTTACCGCGGCGCCCGACGCACAGATCGACGCTTTGCCGCGGCACGCCGCAACAGGCATGGCCGATCCGATGCGCCTCTATCTGTCGCAAATCGGCGGCCGGCCGCTGTTGACGCGCGCCGAAGAAAGGGCCGCGGCCGAACGGGTGGCTCTTACGCGGCGGCGGTTTTACCGCGATTTGTTGAGCAGCGACTGGGTGCTGGCCGAAATGGCTTCCCTGCTCCGCAAAGTGCGCGACGGCGGCGAACGGCTGGACCGCGTGCTCGACGTGCTGGCGACCGATGCCGACCGCAAACGCCAGTTGCGCGGTCCGTTGCTGGCCAACCTGGCCACGTTGGAGTGCCTGTTGCACCTCAACCATGCCACATTCCGCCGCGTGATGGACAAGCGGCTCGCGGCCTGCCAGCGGCGGTCGGCCTGGCGCAACCTGCTGGCCCGCCGGCGGCGCGCCGCCCGGCTGATGGAAGAACTGGGGCCGCGGGGCACGCGGCTGCAACCGTTGGCCGACAAGCTGATGAGTCTCGCTCGACGCATGGGCCGGCTGTCGGACCGCTTGGCCGCGCTCAAGTCGTCGCCCGAAGCCTCGCCGGCGGCGCTGCAAGCCATCCGTTGCGCCCTGCGGTTCTTGGTGCAAGTGACCGGCGAAAGCTCCTCGACGATGTCGGCCCACGTTGCGCGGCTGACTGCTTTGCAGGCCGAGTATGCCGCGGCCAAGACCGAGCTGTGTACCAGCAATCTGCGGCTGGTCGTCTCCATCGCCAAGCACTATCAGGGACGCGGACTGTCGTTGCTCGATCTGATTCAAGAAGGCAACGCGGGACTGATGCGGGCGGTCGACAAATTCGAGCCGCAACGGGGCTTTCGCTTTTCCACCTACGCGACCTGGTGGATCCGTCAGGCGGTGACCCGCGCCATCGCCGAGCAGGCCCATACGATTCCGGTGCCTTCGCACCTGGAAGAGACCATGCGTTCGGTCCGCCGTCTGTCGGCGCTGCTGCGTCAGGAGTTGGGCCGCAATCCGACGCGCGAAGAGATCGCCGCGGCCGCCGGGCTGTCGCTGGAGCAGACCGCCACGGCCCTGCAGGTCGAGAGGATGCTTGCCACGCCGTTATCGCTCGACCAACCGCTGCACGAGCACGATGCCGGCAGCTTCGGCGATTTCGTGGCCGATTATCGAGAACCGGCCACCCTGGTGGAAACGACCCGCGAAGACCTGCGCCGGCGGCTCGACGAGGCGTTGGCCTCGTTGGCGCACCGCGAGCGGGAGGTGGTGCGGCTGCGTTACGGGCTGGCCGACGGTTATTGCTACACGCTGGAAGAGATCGGCCGCATCTTCAACCTGACGCGCGAGCGGATACGCCAGATCGAGTCGAAAGCGCTGACCAAGCTGCAATATCCCGCGCGTTCGCGCTCGCTGGCGGCGTTCATCGACTAGCCGGAGCGGGCAATCCTGGCAAACCACCGGCTGGCCCGACCCGTAGGTCGCTTGACACGCGATCGAGAAGAGGTTTTTCGCGGCGGTTCCTTCGTCAGCTTGGGCGACCGGACCAATGGTCAAGCGATCGTCCAAGGCGACTAGCCGAGGCGGCCCTGCAGCCACATCGAGCGGCAAGAGCCGGCCTGGCCGGCGGCTTAGGTGGTCGACAGGTTGACAAGCCGGCGGCCCCTGTTAGGCTGACGGCCGCCTCTGCGAACGGCGTTCAGCCTTCGGCGTAAGTGCCATGTCCCGACAAGCGATCTTCGAAGCCAGCGTCAGCTACTTTCTGGGCCCGATCGGTCCCTTTCTGGAAGACGAATCGGTGACCGAGATCATGGTCAACGGGTACGACCAGATTTACATCGAACGCCGCGGGCGGCTGGAATTGACGGCGGCCCGCTTTTCCAGCGACGACGCGCTCTTGTCGGCCATCCACAACGTGGCCCAGTGGGTCGGCCGCGAGATCAACGAAGACCGGCCGGTGCTCGATGCCCGGCTGCCCAACGGCTCGCGCGTTCACGCGGTCATCCCCACGGCCTCGCGCCGCATCTACCTTACCATCCGCAAGTTCTCGCGCGAGACGCTCACGCTCGACGACCTGCTCCGCTTCGGCAGTCTGTCGCCCGCCGCCAAAGAGTTTTTGGAACTGTGCGTGCGGATGAAGAAGAACATCTTGATCTCCGGCGGCACGGGCACCGGCAAGACGTCGCTGTTGGGGGCGCTGTCGAGGGCCATCCCCGACGAGGAACGCATCGTGGTCATCGAAGACACCTCCGAGCTGCGGCTGCTGCAGCGGCACTGCTTGTATCTGGAGGCGCGGCCGCCGAACGCCTTCGACCGCGGCGGACTGACGGTGCGGCAGTTGTTCGTGGCCTCGCTGAGAATGCGGCCCGATCGCATCGTGGTCGGCGAAGTGCGTTCGGGCGAGGCGCTCGACCTGGTGCAGTCGATGCTCAGCGGGCATGCCGGCAGCCTGTCGACGGTGCATGCCAATTCCGCCCGCGACGCGCTCACGCGGCTGGAAACGCTGTCGCTGATGTCTGAGGTGGAGATTCCGGTCTATGTGGCCCGCGCTCAGGTCGGTTCGGCCATTCACCTGATCGTGCAGCTTGCCCGCTTCGCCGACGACGGCTCGCGGAGAATCACGCAAATCGCCGAGGTCAAGGGGCTCGACCGAGACAACCGTTATGAGCTTGTCGACCTGTTTTTGCACAAGATCGTAGGCCGCACGCGAGAGGGCGCCGTGCTGGCCGAACTGACGCCGACGGGCGTCGTGCCGGGCTTCCGCGAGGAACTGGCTCAGTACGGGCTGGAGCGGGAGGTGAAGCTGACGGGCCCGTAGTGGGCTGAATAACTTGCACTTCTGGCCCGGCTGCCTTAGAGTGAGCGTTATGGGCGGGCGACGTACCAGACGCGGAAGTCGGAACCGGCGAGATCGCGCCGGCGCGGCGACGCTCGACTATGCGCTGTTGATGGGTGTGGTCCTGCCGATGGCCGCCTTCTGTATGTGGGCGGGGCCGCGGTTGATGCGGCAGGTGTACGAGATGCTGTTGGTCTGCATCTCCTGGCCGTTCCTGTGATCGCCATGAATCCAAAGCCAAGTCCAAAAGCCTCGATGTCGAATTTGCTCCGTCGCCTGCACCGCGACGAACGGGGCGCCGTGAGCTTCGAGACGATATTGATCATCGCCGCCATCGCGCTGCCCATTTTGATCTTCTTGCTCAAGGTCGGCTGGCCGCGGATCAAAGCCCTGTGGAGCAAGGGCATGTCCGACATCGAAGGGGCGCAGAACAGCGCCACCCAGTAACAGCCGCGATGATCGCCCTCGCGTGCCTGTTTGTGCTGATCGCCGTCGCCGCCGCGACCGACTTCACCCGGCACAAAATCTATAACTGGACCACCTACCCCGGCGTGCTGATCGCCCTGGCGCTGAACGCCTCGGCCGGCGTGCTTGAGTCGAACGGGGCGGTGTCCGACGAGCAGGCGCGTCGCTACCTCGGCGCGGTCGGCATCGAAGACAGCCTGGCCGGCCTTGCGCTCTGCGGCGGATTGATGCTCGTTTGCTACGTCCTGTTCCGCGTCGGCGGGGGCGACGTAAAGCTGATGGCTATGATGGGGGCGTTCCTGGGCGTCGAGCGCGGGCTGGAAGCCTTGCTCTGGACCTTCGTGCTGGCCGCCTGTCTGGGCATCATCGCCTTGGCTTGGAAAGTCGGTCCCGGCAGGCTGATGGCGAGAGTTTTTCGCCAAGGTTTGTATACTCTAAAGATCGGTGGCTGGGCCGAGCTGTCGCCGGAAGAACGTGCCCTGATGACCTTTCCTTGGTTCCTGGCGCCGACGGCGCTGGCGGCCGTCATATTGGTGCATAGTGGGTTGCTGCGATGAGGGTTCAGAGATTAGAGATGAGGGATGAGGGATGAGGGATAAAGGAGTTGTCCGTGCCCCGTTCCTCAATCTGCGATGTCGTAGGTCGGCGTTGCACGCTCGCTCTCGTCCTCACGACGTCCCTCCCTCATCCCTCGTCCCTCATCTCTCATCCCTCATCTTTACGCCGCAATGAACCGAGTTGTCCTGCAAGCCTCTTGTCCCTGGTTGCTGCTTTTGGCGATCGCCACAGCGGCGGCCTGGGCGATCGCGCGCGCGAGCGGTGCGCGGCCGCGGTTCGGCAGGCTGGCGCGGTTGCACGGCGACCAAGCGGGCGCGGTGCAGAGCCTGAGCTTCGTGCTCGTGCTGCCGATGTTCGTGATGGTCATGCTGTTCATCGTGCAATTGAGTCAGGTGTTGATCGGCACGATCGTGGTGCATTACGCGGCCTTCGCAGCGGCGCGCAGCGCGGTGGTTTGGGTTCCGGCCCGGCTCGAGCCTTACGATCCGCAGTATGACTTCGATTTCGACACCTACGGCCCTTACTTGCGGGAGAACCAGGTGGGGCCGCTACTCACGGTCGTCGGGCCGGGCCAAGGCGGCACGATCTATCGCATCAACTCGCCCACTCCGAAGCTGCAAAAGATCCAGACGGCGGCGGTGCTGGCCTGCTTGCCGATCTGCCCGTCGCGTAACGTGGGTATCGGCGGCCAAAACCAGCCAGCCGGTGGTGTGATCGAACGGCTGTACCAAACGTTGGCGCCGCGAGCGGCCGTCAACCCGCAAGTCAACGTTCGGCTGCGCAACAAGCTGGCGTATGCCGCGGCGGCCACGTCGGTGGAAGTGACGTTCCTGCACCGCGGCGATGAACCGCCGTTAGGTCCGTATCTGGTGCGCAGCCTGCTCGGTCCGGACCTGGAGCGGTTCTACGTCTGGGAAGTCGGTTGGCAGGATCCGATCACCGTGACGGTGACGCACCAGTTTGCGCTGCTGCCGGGTCCCGGCCGGTTCTTGTCTCGGCCGCTGGTATCGCCGTCGGGCGAACCCGACACCTTGGCGCGCAAAATTCGCCAGCGCGACGGCGTGTTTGTCTATCCCATCTCCGCGACCGTTACGTTGGGCAACGAGGGCGAGAAATCGGTGCTGCCGTATGTGCAAGCGTTGTAAGCTTCGCAGGACGACCGTGGAGGATGGCCTTCCTAGGCCGTCGCGTGCCTCGTTGGACGGCCGGTGGCTGGGGCAGAGCGTGGCCTCGATCGAGCCAGCCATGCAAAACCGCGCGGCGGCCACGCGATGCCCCGGTGGTGCGACGACCGGGGCATCGCCTGGCCATTCCGCCCTACGGTATTCACGGCCGTCTCGCGGCCAGGCTCTGCCCCAGCCACCCATGCGTACCTTGCAACGCCTGCACCGCGACCAGGATGGCACGATCAGCCTGCTCTCGGTGTTCTCGCTGCTGCTATTGACCATGCTATTGGGCATGGTGATGAACGTCGGCCGGCAGGTCGATCGCAAGGTGCGGATGCAGAACGCGGCCGATGCGGCGACCTATTCGGGCGGGGTCATGCTGGCGCGAGGCATGAACTCGCTGGCCTTCACCAATCACCTGATCTGCGACGTGTTCGCCCTCACCGCTTATATGCGCGAGGCCCGCGACCGCAGCTCGGCAACGCTTGCCCCCGACGCGCTCGCCGCCTGGGCCGCCATGGCGCCCTGGCTGGCGGCCTCGCCCTTCCCCAAGTTCTCCGCCTTAGGCACCGCGACCGCGCTCAAGGTGCCCATGGAAGCCGAGATGGTCCGTTCGTTCACCGAGTGGTCGTCCGCCGCCAGCGCCATGATTCTGCCGGTGCTGGAAGAGATTCTCGCGCAGGAGCTGATTCCCAAGTATCAGCGGGCCCTCGTCGCGACGATGCCGCAGGTCGCCCAGATGACCGCCCGCGAGATTGCCCGGCAGCACGGGTTGCTCGACGGCGGACGCGGCGATTGCCTGGCCACGCTGTGGCGCACGACCGGGCAGGCACTCGGCACAACCTACGATGGCCCCGGCGCTTGGATGATGCGCACGTTGCCCGTCGTCGATCCGATCAGTGACCTGCCGGGCGGCGATTACTTTGTGATCTCGACGCAGCAGCGGCACGCCTTGGCGCACCAGTATTTGGACGCCTGGAACAAGGAGACGCTGCAAGGCTTCGACAGCGAGGGGCAGATGAGCCAGTTCGCCAACTTCTGGCGCGGGTTCACCTGCGGCAAGCTCGACTGGCTGCTGGACGTCGAAAACACCGCCCAGAACATGCTGTTCGTCATCCGTACTCCGGTCGAGTCGATCGCCGACCGCCAGAGTCATCTGGAACGGGAATTCACCTGGGTGGGCATTGGTTATCGCCCACAGCTTCGGCAGACGTTGCCGGGCCTGTATCGCAATCCGCTCGTCGCCGACGACATGGCCTACGCCCAGGTGACGATGTTCATTCCGCGGCCGCGGCTGGTGCAATACGAGCCCGGCCTGCCGCCGCCGGGCGGACTGTACGGCGGCGTGCCCGGCGACACCGGGCCGCCGCCGGCGCCCGGCGAAGCGGCGTCGGCGCTGGGCGGCAATCGTCAGATTTGGTGGGTCCGCTGGCAGAACCGGCCGCGAAGTTGGGACTTGCTCAATCAGAACTGGACCGTGGCGCTTGTGCCCGCGACAAGTGCCAGCCTTGGGCCGCTGCTCAGCATGCCTCCGCCCGGATTCGGCAATGTGCGCGTGCGGTACCTGCAAGGCTTTACGCCGTGGGAATTGCAAAGCGTGAATATGCACTGAGACGGGATGAGAGATGAGGGATGAGAGATCGAGATGTAGGGTGGGCCGGCGCTCGCAAGCTCGCTGGTCCCACCCTACGACGAAGTCGAACAACGATGCGGTCCACACGCCGAGGGCTGGCGCCTTTGGAGTTCGTGCTCTGTCTGCCGGTGCTGCTGTTCGTGTTGGCACTGATGGTCGACACGGGCAGCAAGTCGTGCTGGAAGCTGCGCGGCGTGGTGGCCGCGCGCGACGCCGGCTGGCGCACACGTTGGGACCGCAGCTCGGGGCCATTGGGAAACCCGATCTCGTGGCCGCCGCCTGCGGAAATGGGCACGGACGCCACAGGACCCAATGCCAGGCTCGAGACGCCGCAGTTGAACCATCCGGTCGTGCGCGGACCCACGCTGGGCACAATTCTTGTTCGCAGCGAGCTGCTCGATCAGACGCGCGGCGGCTTGGTCGGCTATTCGGGACGCACCTGGACGCCACCCTTGCTGCCCAAGCTCGGCGCCAAACCGATGAACCAACAGCACCCGCTGATCGATGGCAAGTGGCAGTATCCGCAGATGGGAATTCCGCAGACGAATTGGCACCGCATCCCTTATATCTACGTTTTGCCGCAAACCGATCCCAGCCTAAAGGCGGCGTATCTGCTGGCGGTGGCGGCCATCCAAATGGCGCCGTTCCGCCGCGCCTTGGACGTGCTCGACCGTGACGAAGAAATCCACGCATGGTACGGTAGCTACCGAAATTTCCATCCGCGCGTGACCTTTTGCGACTACGACTTGCAGCGCGTGGCCACCAACCAGCGGGCCTCGCTCGTCCGCCGCATTCAAGGCGGACTCTACACTCACAAACCCAAGAACGGAATACCGGGCACGCTCACGCGCTTTTGGATCAACATGTACACGCAACAGCGGGCAGTCGCGATCCAGTCCGGCCAACTGGGCCAGGCCGCCGCACTGCAAGCCCTGATCGAGCTGTTGCAAGGTTATTTGGATACGTTGCCATGAGCGTTGACAGAATTGTAGGGTGCGACCAGCGGGTCGCGAGGGCTGACCCGCCAGGTTCAAGGCATCGGCTTTACAATCTCGTCAACAAATAAAACCCTCGCGGCCCGTTGGGGGCCGCGTCGTCCTGCCACAGCCGCTCGTATGCGAAGCCGCATTCGGCAAAGAGTCGAAACAATTCCGGCCGCGTAAGCCAGAACGAACGCGGTCCGACGCCGCTCTGCTCGTCCTGCCAGCCAAATTCGCCCGCCCAGCAGCCTTGATAACCGTCGACGACGTCGATCGGCTCGTTCGGCCGCGCCGTGTGCGTATCGAAAGCCATTCGCGACGCCATCCCGGCGATGCTCCGAAAATGCTCGACCGGGTTCTCCAGATGGTAGAAGACGCCGGAATGGTAGACCAGGTCGAACGTGCCCAGGTCCGCCATCCGCCGCGCGTCGTACAGGAGCAGCCGTGGATGAAAATCGAAAGCCAGGCAGCGGGCGAACGTTTTGATGACGCAGCTCGGCCGCACGTCGAAGGCCGTCACGTCGGCGCCGGCCCCACACAGACCGACGGTGATGTGGCCGTCGAGGCAGCCCGGCTCCAGCACGCGCAGGCCGGCAATCCCGGACGCGCCGAGGCGGTCGAGCAGCAACTGCAGGCGGGTGTCGACGAGCGGATAATCCCAACTGCCGCCGCCGACCATTCTGCCCGCCCCGTCGCGCTGGAACATGATCCACTTCAAACCGCCGTTGATGTCCGCAAGTTGCTCGTCGGTGACCCGGATGTGCATGTGGTTCTCCTCGAATCAGCGCCGCGCCTCGCGGTTCACGCGCGTTCGCGACAGGCACAGCGAAGGCGGCAAAAGAGGCGCGTCGCGGTCATGCGCGGCTCCGGGCCAATCTGGCGGCTTCTTTCGCCGCGTCGTGCGGCTCGTCGGCCCGCGCGACGAAACACGCTCGCGCGCGGGGCGGGCTCCAAAAGTACACAGCCACGCTCTTGCGCCGCACCTCCGGCGGACAGCGCAAGGGCTCGCTGTGGCCGTGAAAACTATGGGAGCTTGTCTCGAACAAAACCGCCCGGTTCCACAAGGGGGCGATGCGCCTAACGACGCGGGTGCGGGCACGGTCCCAGAATTCGAGACATCCGCCCCATTCTTCCCGCCACCCTTCGGTGCAATACACGATCAGGTTCAGCCGCCGGGCCAGCCCCGTCTGCGGATGGCGCTCGTTGTCGAGGTGAACGCCCAGAAAGCCGCCGGGCTCGGTCATGTGCAGCAATTCCCGCTGACCCAAAAAATGGCCTGAAATTGGGGGTTGGGGCGGCCGGCTTTCGCGAACCGGCGGTCTGAACAGGTGTTCTCGCGCGGCAGGTCGGTGGCTATAATCTGGCCAGCGGT
>Ga0307373_10001239_pt1 | contig 47865 bp, 43 predicted proteins | sample OX2MG_FD_202534 | JGI IMG/M metagenome (GOLD analysis project Ga0307373, IMG submission 202534) | Soil microbial communities from Risofladan, Vaasa, Finland - OX-2 | ecosystem: Environmental > Terrestrial > Soil > Coastal area > Acid sulfate soil | place: Finland: Risofladan, Vaasa | collected...
CAGAGTCCATCGAGGTTCGCATCGAGAGCGCGGAAGAAATTGATCCGGTGCTGCGCGGCGAGCTCAAACGCTGGACCGACGAGGTCTTTGGCCGTATCGCCTATGAGTGGGCTCCCGCGCAGTGGTATGCGACCGCTCGCGTCGAGGGAGTTCTCGCGGGCAGCCTGAAGGTCGTCTCGCGGGAGATCACCGCCGCCGAAGAGCGCGTCCGGGTTGCAGGAATCGGCAACGTGGTCACGAAACCGGAATACGGCAAGCGCGGAGTGGCCACCGCGATGTTGCGGGCTGCCCAAGATCTCATGCGCACGACGCTTGGCGCGGAATTCGGCTTGTTGATCTGCCGGCATCAAGTCGCGCCCGTGTACGAAAAGGCCGGCTGGATTCACGTCGACGGTCCGACCCGATTCTCGCAGCCGTCAGGAATCGTCACCTATCCGCTCGACACGATGGTCGTGAAGCTCACCGCGCGCGAATGGCCCGGCGCCCCGATCGATTTGTGCGGCCCGCCCTGGTAGGGCGATCGCTTCCGAAAGAGCGCTCAGCGACTGCCGCGGTTCATTGCGGCGAGCGCTTCGGCCATCTCGGCCAGCGCCTTTTTTACCGACGGGCGGGTCTGTACGTGGGTCCACCACGCGGCGACCTTCGGGCGGCTTTCGAGCGGGGGCTTGGTGCCGAACATTCCGAGCAGATTCACCGCGAAAAAGATTGTCGGAACCAGCGCGCAATCGGCCAGGGTGAAGTCCGCGCCGCAAGCGAAGCCGCCGTCGGCGAGCATCTTATCGAGCTGGTCGAGGCGTCCATTGAGCTCGGTCAGTTTATCGTTGACGACTTTGTCATCGCGCGTCTTCGGGTTCATCTGCCCGAACAGCGAGCGCAGCGGAGGTTCGAGATACAGATCGTGAAAGCGCGTAAATCCGCGCACCCGCGCGCGGCCCTCGGCTGATTTCGGCAGCAGGGGCGGGTTCGGAAACTTGTCCTCAAGGTATTCGTTGATGACCTCGCTCTCGGCAATCATCAGGCCGTCGGCGTCCATCGCCGGCACCTTGCCGAGTGGATTGATCTTCAAATACTCGGGCGACTTCGAGTCGTTATTCGGGATGGGCACGATCTCGACGGGCGCGCCCTTGTCGTAAATCGCGATCCGGCACTTGGTCGCGAAGTTGGACAGATTCATATTGTAGAGCTTCATCGATACGGCTCCTCGGTTGCGAGAATACAGAAGGCGCTTATCTCAAAGCGCGGGTGCCGACGCAAGCGGTCCCGCGCGGGGTGCCTTTTAAGTGCCGCCTTCGGATTGCTTGACGATGAAGACCACCGACTCGGCGAAGTCGTCGGGATGCTCGAGCTGGGGAAAAGGTCCCGAGGTTTTGAACACGACGGTTGCGGAGCCGGGCAGGGCGGCGTGCAACGCATCGGCGTCGCGGGTCGTGTAATAGGGATTTTTCGCGCCCCACAGGATGATCGTGAGCGTGTTGAAGATCTGTCCGATCTTCGAATGGATGTGCGCCTCGTCCTTGGGCACCGAGTTCAGCATATCGGTCTGCGCGGGCAGGTCGTCGGCCAGAGCGGCGAACATCCGCTGATTCATGAAATCGGGCATCGGCGGCAGATCGAAAAAGCTCTGCGCGATGTAATCCCCGATCGCGTCGGGCGTCGATGGCAGCATCCCCTTGCGCAGGCGCGCGGCGCCGGCAGCGCCAAACATCCCGCCTGAAACGAGAATCAGGCGCTCGACCTTGTCCGGATGATCGACCGCGTAGTAGAGCGCGACGTCGGCGCCCAGATCCGAGCCGACCAGGTTGATATGATCGAGTTTGAGCTTGTCGATCAGTTGCGCGAGCGCGCCGGCCTGGTAGGCGATCGAGTAATCGATCTGCTTGTGATCAGAAGACGCGAACCCAAACAAATTGGGCGCCACGACCTTGTAGTGCGCGTCGGAGATTGGCTTCATCACGCCGCGCCAGACCAGCGCCGCGTTGGGGCCCAGCCCGTGCACCATCACGACCGGATCCTGATCCCAATAGCCGCCGGTGATGTAATAGGTCATCAGGCCGTCGTCGAGGGCGATTTCGTTCAGGGTGACGCCAGACCACGCAAGGCGAGTCTGCTGAAGCCATCTAAGCGTCGCGATCGGCTTGAGGTACATCGCGGCCCCGGCGACGCCCAGGAAGATCGCGCACAGCGGCCCGGCGATATTGATCCACGCATGGCGGCGGGTCGGCGGAGCAATCAGCTCGCCGCGGATTTGCGCCTCGGTTTTGACGGGAGTGGGTTCGGGCACTTGCGTATCTCCGCCGGGCGCGCGGATACACGCCACGGCAGAATTGATTCTACCCCGACTGGCCGGCTAATTCCCTGCCTATTTCGCGGGCGGCGGCGCGGACGCGGCGGACGGCGCCGTGACGCCGCTGGACGGCGACGGATCGGCGGCGGAGGATCCCGACGGAGCGCCGGCGGGCGACGGTGCGGCACCGGGAGTTGCAGCGGCGCTTTGCATCGGCGCCGTCTTTTTCGCTTTGGCCAAATGATGATGATGCGCGTGACGCGCGGCTTTCTGCCGCTCTTCAAATTGCCGCAACTGCTCGAGGCGATCTGAAGCGCGATCGAGCGCCTTGGTCGCATCCTCGACCGCCGCTGCCGCCTGGTCTGCCGCAACCGTCGCCTTCTGCGCGGCGTCGAGCGCCTTGGCTGCCGCGTCCTCTGCCCGCGCGGCGGAATCCTGCGCCTTCGATGCCGCTGCCTCGGCGTCTTCGGCCTGCTGCTCCTGATGCGTCATAAAGCATCCCGAGAGCGCCAATGTCAGCGCGATCATCGGGGCGATGAGAACGAATCTGCGCGCGAGCATTGGCTGGGTGCGGTTCTTCATCATTGCTTCCGATTACTTGGGACCGAAGGCTTCGACGGCGCGCATGTCGGGCAGCAGAGGATTGTCGGAGCGAATCGGCAGGACGCAAACATGCGTTGCACCGGCCTTGAGATGCGCGTTGATACGGTCGCGAATCTTGTCCTCGGTGCCCCACGCGACGATCGCATCGACCAGCCGATCGCTGCATCCGTTTTCGAACTCCGCGTCGGCCCATCCGAGCGCCTTCAGATTATTGGTGTAGTTGGGCAGGCGCGGTACGTAGGTTTTCATGTAACCGCGCGCCGCGGTGCGAGCCTTGGTGGCGTCGGTCTCCAGGATGACGGCCTGCGCGGCGCAGATCATCGGCTTGGGGCCGATCGCGGCGCGCGCCTTGGCGGTATGCTCCGGCGGCACGAAATAGGTGTGCGTGCCGTTGGCCTCGGCCGCCGCCAGCGCGAGCATCTTCGGATGCAGCGCCGCGAGCACGACCGGCACTTCTTCGCTGGGCTTGGGTGCGCCGTAGAGCGCGTTCTTCATCTTCGGAAGATATTCCTTCATGAAGCTGTACGGCTTGTCATAGCTATGGCCGCGCAGATTGCTGACGAGCGGCTTGTGGCTGACGCCGATTCCGAGCATGAAGCGATTTCCGGACAGCTCGGCGACGGTCTTCGACGCCGCCGACATCGTGATCGCGTCGCGCGCCCAGATGTTCGCGATACCGGTGGCCAGATTGAGCCGCTCGGTATGACTCAGCAGGTAGGCGGCGTGCGCAAACGGTTCCCGGCCGATAGCCTCAGGAATCCAGAGCGTCTTGTAGCCGGCCTTTTCGACCTTCTTGGCGAACTCCGCGCTGTCGGGCGCGCTCATCGCGTCCAGGAAGAACCACATTCCAACTTTTCCGATATCCATGAGCAGAATAGTTAGCCCGATAAGCGATATCGAACAAGCGAAATCGACCGGGCAGGTCAGGCAGGATTCGCGTTAGCAATCATCGCGGGGAGCACGCGCCGAGCCACGGTGGGTGCTGGCGGGCGAGCCGCCCGCCGCCACTGACCGAACAACAATCCGTAGGGGCGGCCCTGCGTGGCCGCCCGAAACGCGCCGCGAGACTCTCAGCCGATCGCCGCACTGCGGCCCCCCCCTACGTTCCGGTCGAGGTGTAATGGCGCACGCCGATTCGCCACACGCATAGCGACATCAATAGAAAAAGGACTCCGCATAGCGGGGCTCCATCCAGCAGCCATCCCGGAGCCTGCCACGGCCCGCGATGACCGAGAAGGCGCAGGATCGGGAAGTAACTCACGCATCCGATCGGCACGACGAAGATCAGGAAGTTGCGGAACCATCGCGAATAGATGTCGAGCGGATATTGCGCGGCTTCGACGCCGCCGTAGGTGAGAGTGTTGGCGATCTCCAGGCTTTCGATCGTCCAGAACGCGAGCGTCGCCTGCAAAATCAGGATACCGACGAACAGGACGACGCTGCCCGCGACAGCGGCGACGATCAGCGCGAGCTTGCGGACATCCCATTCGATTCCAAGCAGGTGCGTTGCGATCCCCAGCACGAGCACGCCCTGCATCAGGCGGCCGACGCGATTGAGTCTGAGTTCATAACCCAGGAGCTGAAGGGTAGTGGCGCGGGGGCGGAGCAGCAGACGGTCGAAGTTTCCGGTCCTGACGAACTCGGTGCCGAACACGTCGAACCCGCGTGAAATCGCGTCGGCGAGCGCGAAGCTGACGTTGATGGTTCCATAGAACAGCGCGATCTCGGCAAAGCTCCATCCCCTGATCTGTCCGAAGCGGCGGAACAGCGCCCAGATACCGACAAACTCGACGAAGGTCGCCACGAATTGCCCGATCGAGATCATCAGGAACGAGCCCGGATATTGCATCTGCGCGCGCAGCGACGCGCCGACGTAGCGCCGATAGAGGCCGAGCGCGTTCATCGATCAGCCTCCCTGCACCTGGAGCCGATTCATCGCCGCGGTCATCGCGCGATGCCCTCCGAAGACGAGTACGATCGTCCACCCGAACATTTGCGCCAGACCCGCAATCGCAACCCATCCGCTGAGACCGCCGAAATAGATTCGGTAAGGGATATCGACCAGACCGGCAAACGGCTGGACGAACAGGAACGGCTGCATCCAGTTTGGAAAAAACGGCAGCGGCACGATACTGCCCGACAGCGCGAGAACCAGCGGCACGATCAGGGCGTTGGCGCCGCGCTCGGAAAGCGTGATCACGCAGGCCAGATTGACGAGCATCACGAGCGCGCTCGAAAGCAGCACCACGCCGGCAATCGCGCCGGCGAACAGCGCGGAAGCTTCCAGGTTCGACGGCATCCTGAGCCGCCAGTCGCCCAGTCCGACGATCGGCATGAGTATCGCCGCGAACGCGAACATCATCGCGCATCGCGGCACCGCCCGCGCAACCATCCACGCCATCGCGCGCACGTACCAGAAAAAATAGGTATCGAGCGGGCGCAGCCGGTCGTAAGCGACGTTGCCGGTCCGCACCATCTCGGCGATTTCCGGATCGGCAGCCCACGGAAGCAGCACAAGGAACGCCTGTCCGAGCCATACGTAAGTGATCGCCTGGGCAAGGTTCATCGGCTGCCGCGTCAGGGTGCCGCGGAAGAAAGCCGCGAACACCATCACCTTGATAAATCCCCACCAGCACTGAGTTCCGAAACCCGCCAGCGCAGCCGCGCGGTATTGCAGCATCAACGCGAATCGCATCCGGAACACGGTCAGGTAGGGACGCACGCGCATCATGCCTCGGTCGCACCATGCAGGTTATAGAAGTGAGCGATCACTTCCTCGATTCGGGGCTGCTCGAGCTTGAAGTCCAGCAAATCGTATTCAGCGGTGATTCGGCCGATCAGCTCGGGCGCCGGCAACTGGCGCGGATCGAAAGCGAGTTCGATCGAATTGCCCTCGCGGCTGCGCACCTTTACTCCCGCAATCGCCAGCGCCGGAGCCGCGCCCGCGAATTCGATAAACAAGCGCCGCTCAGTCAGGACCTCGGCGCGCAACCGCTCGAACGAAGTATCGGCCAGGATGACGCCGTTGCCGATTACGATCACCCGCTGGGCCAGCGCCTCGATATCGTGCATGTCGTGAGTGGTCAGGATAACGGTCACTCCGCTTTCGCGGTTGAGGGTCCCGACGAACTCGCGCACGGCGAGCTTGGAGGGAGCGTCGAGTCCGATCGTCGGCTCGTCGAGGAAGAGAATCGCGGGCCGATGCAGCATCGCGGCGGCGATCTCGCATCGCATGCGCTGGCCGAGCGAGAGCTGGCGCACCGGCTGATCGAGCAGCCGTTCGAGGTGCATCAGCCCGACCATCGCGTCCAGGCTTTTGCGGTAGTCCGCTTCGCCGACCCGGTAGATGTCGCGCAACAATTCGAATCCATCGATCACCGGAAGATCCCACCAGAGCTGGGTGCGCTGGCCGAAGACCACGCCGATCCGCGCGACATGGCGGATACGATCGCGCCACGGGACGAGCCCCTCGACTTCGCAGCGTCCGGATGAGGGTCTGAGAATCGCGGAGAGGATCTTGATGGTCGTCGATTTGCCGGCGCCGTTGGGGCCGATGAAGCCGAGCAGTTCGCCGCGCTCGAGCGAGAAGCTGACGCTCTTAAGCGCGTCGATAACGCGGCGGCGGCGGCGCACGAGTCCCTTGACGGCGCCCCACGCGCCGGCTTCGCGTTCGGAGACGAGATACGACTTCGACAGATCTTGGACAAGAATCTGCGGCACGAATCAAAGCCTCCAGCGGAAACGAACAAGGCTATAGATCGCGCATGCGTGAATCAACGATCGACGTGTCATTTCTGCGCGAGGAATCCCGAACGAGAGGCAGCCACGCGCGGGAATGACACTCCTGGAAGCGCAACTCTAAGAATCTCCGGATGAAATAATTCGCGGGCCGCGATAGATTGGGCGCGCATCCAAATTATTCGCGTGAGGTTACTTCATGGCAGCAGTGAAATTGGGCTTGATGTTTGTCAATTCCGGTCCGTTCGCCGACCCGCAGTTGTTCACGCATCTGGCGCAAACCGCGGAGCGATGCGGCTTCGAGTCGCTCTGGACCGTCGAGCACGTCGTCATCCCGAAGGATTACAAGTCGCCGTATCCGTATTCGCCGAGCGGAAAAATTCCCGGCCCCGAAGATATCGCGATATCCGACCCGCTGCTGCCGCTAGCCTACGCGGCCGCGATCACGAAGAACCTCAAGCTTGGAACGGGCGTGATGATCCTGCCGCAGCGGCATCCGCTATACGTCGCCAAGGAAGTTGCAACGCTCGACGTGTTATCGAACGGGCGCGCGCTGCTCGGGATCGGCAGCGGATGGCTCGAAGAAGAGTTCCAGGCGCTCGGGCTGGATTTCCACGAGCGCGGCAAGCGCACCGATGAGGCGATCCAGTCGCTGCGCGCGCTATGGAGCGACGGTGCGTCGTCGTTTCACGGGAAACATTTCAATTTCGGTCCGGTACAGTGCTTTCCGAAGCCGGCCCGCAAGACCGGAGTTCCGATCATAATCGGCGGCCATTCGCCGGCCGCGGCGCGTCGCGCGGGCCGCTTTGGCGACGGATTTTTCCCCGCGATCGGAGAAGCGCCGAAACTGAAGGAGCTGTTCGCGATGATGACCGCCGAGGCCAATAAGGCCGGGCGCAACGCTGCCGCGATCGAGCTGTCGTGCATGGGTCGCGCAAAGCTCGACATGATCAAGGCGGTGCAGGACGTGGGCGTGTCGCGCGTCGTGGTCGCGCCGCCGGGCTTCGACAAGGAAGGTCTGACGCGCGGACTCGAGACGATGGCCAACGAGGTGCTCGCGAAGCTGTAGCCGGCATGATCGACAAAAGATCCCGAGAGTTTGTGATTTTTTGAAAACCTGGCGGCAGAGGAACAATCGGTCCGTCAAATTCCTCAGGCACTCAAGCCGCTTATGTCATTCCCGCGCGTGGCTGCCGCGCGAGGAATCCCCGATTCCGATTAAAATCACAAACTCTGACCGGGCGCAGGGGCGGCCCTGTGTGGCCGCCCGTCTCGTATCTGACGAGAATCGGTTACGAACCCGGCATCACGGGCTTGAAGTAGATGATCTCCGGGTCGCCGCCGTTGAGGTTCTCGACTATCCCGCTGCGCACGAAGCCGAGGCGCTCGCATAGTTTCTGCATCGCGGCGTTCGACTGGTTGGTCGAGGTGAAGAGCTTCTGGGTTGGTGCGTCGATTTCCGCCGAGCGCATCAGCGAGGTTGCGATTCCACGGCGCCGGTAGTCGGGATGCACGATCAGCAGCTCAACGAAGCCGTGGCCGAAGAACTCGCCCACGACGACGTAGCCGCGCACGTTTCCATCGACGCGCGCGATCGCGCATCGCCCCTGTCCGAGAGCGCGTCCGATGAAACCGCGGCGCGAGGGTCCGCTGAACACGATTTCGTCGAGCTCGCAAATATGCTCAAAATCGGCACTGGAAGCGCGGTCGATAATAGTCATCGCAACTCCAAGGGTGCGTCACCAAATGAGCGATCAAGAATCCGCAGATCCGGTCATCGTCCGGAACGAAGCGCCGCTCGGATGGATAGTGCTCAACCGTCCGCAGGTGCGCAATGCCCTGAATCTTAGAACCTGGAAGCGAATCCCGGAAGCCGTCGAGGCGCTGGACAAAGACCCCGCCGTCCGCGTGATCGTGATGCGCGGCGCCACGCCCGACGCGTTTATCTCCGGCGCCGATATTTCTGAATTTCCGAACCTCCGCGCCGACGCCACGCAGGCGCGGATCTATCGCGAGGCGCCGGGCCGCGCGATCGCCGCGATGCTCGAATGCTGCAAGCCTGTCATCGCGATGATCTCCGGCGTATGCATCGGCGGCGGCGTGCAGGTCGCTCTTGCCTGTGATATCCGGATCGCGGCGCGCGGGACGCGGATGGGCATCCCAGCGGCGCGGCTCGGGCTTGCCTATCCGCTCGACGGCGTGATCATGCTGACCCAGACTGTCGGCGCGGCCAATGCGCGAGAGATACTGATGTCGGCGCGGCTGTTCGACGCCGATGAGGCCTGCCAGATGGGGCTGGTCAATCGCGTCGTCGAGGGCGCCGAGCTCGAAGCGCATGTGCGCGACTACGCGACCCGGATGGCGGCGAATGCGCCGCTCACGATGGAAGCGGCGAAAACCGCGATTCGTGAAGGACTGAAGGATCCGGAAGATCGCGACGGCGACGCAGTCGCAGATCTGGTCGCACGGTGCTTCAACAGCGAAGACTATCGCGAGGGCGTGAAGTCCTTCCTCGAGAAACGCCGCCCGAAGTTTCAAGGAAAATAGATCATCATCGGCAATTCAGGTGAGAAATCTCCGCCTGAAAAGCCTTGCACCGCCGGGAAACAATCACGACTGCTTGCATCAGTCGGCATTGTCGGTAAACTGGGCCCACTAATGTCAACCCTCCAGGAAGAACGCAGCGCGGAAACCCGACAACGCCTGATGGACGCCACCGTCGAGTGCCTGTTCGAGCGCGGTTACGCCGGCACCACCACCACTGAGATTGCGACTCGCGCGGGAGTCTCGCGCGGCGCGCAATTGCATCACTTTCCCAAGAAAGACGAACTGGTTGTCAGCGCCCTCGAACACGTTTTCAATTTGCGCCTGAACCAGATGCGCAAAACCGTCGCGCAACGGCCGACGGGAAGCCGGGAAACCAGGCTCATCGCGATGGTCGATGCGCTGTGGCCGATTTTCAAAGGCCCGACCTTCTATGCATGGCTCGAACTGGTCGTTGCCAGCCGGACCGATCCTGCGCTCAACGAGGCGGTGCGCGAGGCGAGCGAGCGATTTGCCGAGGGGCTGCTCGAGGGCTTCGCGTGGATGCTGGAGTGGCCGCCGAATCGGCATGACGATCTGCATCAGGTGATCGGACTGGTCTTTGGGCAGCTCGAGTCGATGGCGTTGGAGCGGATTCTCTTCGCCGCCGAAGAAGCCGACCCGCCGGAGTTTGCGCGCGCGATCGCGATGCTCAAAAAACTCTGCGTCACGACGCTCCTGGGAATGGGACTTGCCGAAGCCGAAGTTCGTGTGGATGAGCACGAAATTGATCAGCACGATGCAAAGGAGGCCGCGCGATGAGCGAGGCAATTGCGACGGCGCAGCCGCAGGATTTTTACTTCAACCCGTGGGACGAGGCTTACCGCGCCAACCCGTATCCGCATTACAAGCCGCTCTATCGCGGAGCGATGCGGCATCTGGATCTGGGTTTTCCGCTGGTCTTGGCGGCGCGCTATGCCGACGTGAAAGAGGTGTTGCTGAATCCCGCGCGCTTCTCGAGCGTGCAGCCCAAGGATTCCGCGTTTGCCAACCAGACCGAGGCGTTTGGCGACGCGCCGACCGTGCTGCAATCCGACCCTCCTGTTCACACCCGGCTCCGGCGGCTGGTATCGCGCGATTTTACGCCGCGACGCGTTCGCGAGCTCGAACCGCGCATCCGGCAAATCGCGGCGAGCCTGCTCGACAAGGCTGCGCGCGCCGGCAGCTTCGATCTCATGGCCGATCTGGCAAACCCGCTACCGGTAATGGTTATCGCGGAGATGCTGGGCGTGGCGCCGGAGATGTACGAAACCTTCAAGCGCTGGTCGGACAAGGTGGTCGAAGCCGACAACACCCTGCCCGGGATGCCGATACCCGAGGAGATCAAGGCTGCGTTCGGCGAGTTGAACGCGTTCTTCGCCGAGCAGATAGAACGGCGCAGAAAATCCCCGGGCCCCGACCTGGTCAGCGCCCTCGTCGCCGCGCACGACACGTCAGAGGCGCTCAGCGCCGCCGAGCTTTTGCAATTCGTCGTGTTGCTGTTGCTCGCGGGAAATGAGACCACGACCAACTTGATTGGCAACGGCACGCTCGCGATGGGACGGCATCCGGAGCAGATGGCGATGATCCACAAGGACCCCGCGATGCTGCCACGCGCGATCGAGGAGATGCTGCGCTACGACGGCCCCGTCCAATCGACTTTTCGCGTCGCGAATGGGGACAGTGTTGTGGGCGACAACGAGATCAAATCGGGCACGGGAGTATTCGTGATTCTCGCCGCGGCCAATCGCGATCCGGCGGCATTCCCCGATCCTGATCGCTTTGAAATTACGCGCGCACCCAACGACCATCTGGCCTTTGGCGAGGGAATTCATTTCTGTATCGGCGCTGGCCTGGCGCGGCTGGAGGCCAGTATCGCGATAAGCGCGATGCTCGAGCGGTTTCCGCGCTTGCGCCTTGCGGCTCCTGAGGCGCCGCTGAAATACAAGGGTTCCTATTTTCTGCGCGGGCTGTCCAGCCTGGAGATGGCGACCGACTAGGAATCCGCCCGAAGCGGCGCGACTGCATGCAGCGCGGGTGCTGCGCGGCGCGGACCGGAATCTTTCAGCAGAATCGAGCGCGCGCGATGGCATCGCGTTTGCTCAATGTCCATCGCGCGGCGCCGCCGGACTCGAACGGCGACGAAGCCTCGATGGGAAGACTCGAGGACAAATCACGTGAGCATCGAAAAACGCCCGGTATATTTCAATCCGTGGGATCCCGAGTTCCGCGCAAATCCGTATCCGCATTACGGCGCGATCAACGAGGGTCCGCCAAAGCTCATCGATCTGTTCGGACCGACCGCGCTGGTCGGCCGCTATGCCGACGTTAGCGCCGTTCTGAGGGATCATGCGCGATTTTCGAGCGTGCAGCGGATGCGTTCGCCGGAGATTCGCGACGAAGGCGCGTTTCGCGGTGCTGCGACGATGCTGTTCTCCGATCCGCCGGTGCATACGCGGCTGCGCCGAGTGGTTGCGCGCGATTTCACTCCGCGGCGCATCCGCGATCTCGAGCCGCGCGTGCGCGAAATCGCAAAGCGGCTGCTCGACACGGTTGAACGCGTCGGCGCGCTCGAAGTGATGGCCGACGTCGCCAACGTGCTGCCCGTGATGGTGATCGCGGAGATGCTGGGCGTGCCGGCGGAAAAATATGCGATGTTCAAAGACTGGTCGGATCGGATCGTCACCGGAGGAAACACACTTCCCGGAATGCCGATGCCGCCGGACGTCAAGCAATCGACCGACGCGCTGCGCGCCTACTTTGCCGCTGAAATCGAAAATCGCCGCAGCCATCCGGGTCCCGACCTGGTTAGCGCCCTGGTCGCCGCGCACGACGACAACGAAGCGATGGACGCCGACGAGCTGCTCGCGTTCGTGGTGCTGCTCCTGCTGGCGGGCAACGAGACGACGACCAATCTGATTGGCAACGGGATGCTCGCGCTCGGCAGGAATCCGGAGCAGATGGATTTGCTGCGCCGCACTCCGGAGCTGACGCCGCGCGCGATCGAAGAGATTCTCCGCTACGACGGTCCGGTGCAATCGACCACGCGGACTTCCAACGTCGAAGTGAATCTGGCCGGTACGGTGATTCCCGCCGAGACCGGATGCTTCGTAATTCTGGCTGCGGCGAACCGCGACCCGGCCCAGTTTCCCGATCCGGACCGCTTCGATATCGCGCGCGAGCCGCGCGATCACGTCGCGTTTGGAGAAGGCATTCATTTCTGTATCGGTGCACCGCTGGCGCGGCTCGAGGGCGCGATCGCGATTGGAGAGATGCTCCGGCGCTTCCCGAAGCTGCGGATGAAAGACCCTTCGGCCCCGGTCGAATACAAAGGTTCGTATTTCCTGCGCGGGCTGGCCGCGCTGCCGATGGCGCTCGAGTAGCGCGCAGGGCGGGGAGAAGTCACGCGATGGTCGAGCAGGCCTATTACTTCAATCCGTGGGATCCCGAGTTTCGCGCGAATCCCTATCCGCATTACCCCGCGCTGCTCGCCGGTCCGCCGCGCGTGACGATATTGCCTGGCGCGCCATTCGCGTTGGTCGCGCGCTATCGCGATGCGATCACCGTGCTGCGCGACCATGCGAATTTTTCAAGCGTCGGGCCTCCGCCCCCGCCCGATCAATATCAGGGTCCGTTTGCGGGCTCGAAGAACGTCCTCAATTCAGATCCACCCGACCATACGCGGTTGCGCAGGCTCGTGAGCCGCGATTTTACCCCACGCCGAATCCGCGAACTCGAGCCGCGCATCCGCGAAATCGCGCGCACGCTGGTCGATAAGGCCGCCATGCGCGGCGAGTTCGACGTGATGGCGGACCTGGCAAATATCCTGCCGGTGATGGTGATCGCGGAGATGCTGGGGGTGCCGGCGGATAAATCCGCGATGTTCAAAGACTGGTCGGATCGCATCATCGCGGCCGGCAATACCATTCCGGGCGCTCCGCCGCCCGCCGAAGCGGTGCAGGCGCTCGAGGCGTTGGCGGAATATTTCGGGGGCGAGATCGAACGGCGCAGACGGCACCCCGGCGCCGACCTGGTAAGCGCGCTCGTCGCCGCACACGATGACTCTGACGCGCTGAGCGCCGGGGAACTTCTGAGCTTCGTTTCATTGCTGCTGATCGCCGGCAACGAGACCACCACCAACCTGATTGGCAACGGAGCGCTTGCGCTGATGCACAATCCCGCCCAGCTCGAGATGCTGCGCCGCGAGCCTGCGATGCTGCCGCGGGCGATCGAGGAGATGCTGCGCTACGACGGTCCGGTGCAATCGACCGCGCGCTTCCCCAAAAGCGCGGTAAAGCTTGTCGACGCCGAAATTCCGGCGGGATCGATCGTGGTCGTCGTGATCGCCGCGGCAAATCGCGATCCGGCGCAGTTTCCCGATCCTGAACGGTTCGATATCACGCGCGATCCGAACGACCATCTGGCCTTCGGCGAAGGAATTCATTTCTGTATCGGCGCGCCGCTGGCGCGGATGGAGGCGAATATCGCGTTCAGCGCGATGTTCGAGCGGTTTGCGCGGCTGCGCCTGCGCGATCCAGACGCAAAGCTGAACTACAAAGGCTCGTACTTCCTGCGCGGACTGGACTCGCTAAAAGTGGCGCTCGACTAGCGCGCGCGGGCTCGCCAATGGCGCGTCGAGCTACCATCCGCTGCACGCCCATCGTTTTACCGGACGGCGATCCCATCCCGAGGTGATCTCCGCCGGGAGATCTTTGACGTGGAAGATCACATTCGCGAACTCGACCGCATCGAAGTCCAAAATCGGCCCGCTACGGCGCGGGGACTGCCCGACCTGAAAGGCGCGGTAGCCGAGCGGCTTCAATTCGCCCCACAGGCGCTGTGGGGTCCAACCCAGCCGATCCATCGCCTTCCCGTTCACCTCCATCAGGAATACCGGCCTGAAGCGCTCGAGCGATTCGCGCGCGCCTTGCAACATGAACGGCTCGGCTCCTTCGATATCGATCTTGATCAAGTCGATTCGGCTGACTCCGTGCTCGTGGACGTAATCGTCAAACCTTATCGCCCGCACCTTGACCGCCGATGGGTCCGTTGCAGCGAATCCCGCGCTCCAGCGCCCGGATTGAGCCTGCAAGCCGGGTGCGCCACCGAGGCTCAATTCGGTGGCTTCGTTCCACAGGGCAGCCTGGTTGAGGGTCACGTTGCCGAGGCCGTTGAGCCGCACGTGCTGCTCGAGGATTCTGAATGTCTCGGGGATTGGTTCGAAACTGTGCATCGCGCCGGAGGCACCGACCGCGCGCGCGCCCAGCAGCGTGTACTGGCCGCAGTTCGCGCCGACGTCGAACACGGTCATCCCCGGGCCGATCATCTTCAGGAACAGGTAAGCCTCGATCGGTTCGAACAAGCCGGCGAAGTAGATCTGGCGCTGCACGAAGTCCGAGAAATCACAGCGCATCACCGACCCATCGGGGAGCCGCGTCGCTATCGGTCCGGACGAAATCCTGGGCGCAAGCCGCTCGGCGGTGAGGTATCGGGCGTAGCTCTTCCATCCGGTCCGCGCCCAGAGGCGCAGCGCTCCGCGAGCGATCGGTCGCAGCGGCGCGGGCCACAAAGCTTTGTCATGAGATGTCATCTTGGCGCACCGAATGCGGCGCATATCTTTATGGTACAGGATTTTCGCAATCACAACGGTGCGCGCCTGCACGATTCCACAGCGCATCGGAATTACCAAGGGTTAACTTCCTTCGCGGACTCGAATCGCTCAAGATGGCAAGCGACGAAGCCACGCCTGGCGCCTTGAGCACGCCGGAGTCTATTGATGAGTGAACCGTCGCCTGCCGCGGCAGAGTCTTCCGTCCAGATCGAGGAGCCGCGCCGCAGCATCCATCTGGGGATGTTCGGCAAGACGCCGCCGTTCACCTCCCGCCAGTGGCGAGTGTTCCTGATTGCGTGTACGGCGGGATTTTTCGACAACTACGACCGCGCGCTGTTGAGTCTTGCGCTCAAGCAGATTCAGAAGGGACTCAAGATCGCCGAGGGCGGGCTCGGCGCGATGCTCTCGCTCATCAGGTTTGGTTATATCCTGACTTTTTTTCTGACTCCGCTGGCCGACGTGTTCGGCCGCCGGCGCCTGCTGCTCTATACGATTTTCGGCTACACGATTCTGACCGGGCCGAGCGCGCTGGCGCCCAATGAGCGCACTTTTGTGATCCTGCAGATCTTTGCGCGCGCATTCGCCGGTGCCGAGGGAATAGTCGCGCTGGTGATATTGGTCGAGGAAGTCGATGCGGGCGTGCGCGGATGGACGGTCGGGCTGCTCGGCGCGTTATCCTCCGTCGGCTACGGCCTTGCCGCGGGAGTGTTCGCGCTGATCAACGTGATTCCCTACGGATGGCGCGGACTGTACGCGCTTGCGCTGATTCCGCTCGTGATTATCATTCCGTTGCGGCGCGCGCTGCCCGAGAGTCATCGCTTTGAGGACGAAGCGCGCAGCGCCGATCACGGATCGAATCCGCTCAAGCCTGTGATTGCGCTGTTTCGCGCGTATCCGGGACGGCTCGTACTGCTGATGTCGGTGGCGTTCCTGGGCAACATGGGCGGCAACGCGGCGGGGATGTTCTTTCCCAAGTACTTGCAGGAAGCGCACGGCTACTCGCCGGCCAATGTATCGACGCTATACGTCGTTGGCGGCGCGATTGGCATTTTGGGCAACATTATCGCGGGCCGGATGAGCGATCGAATCGGACGGCGGACGATGGGTTCGATCTGTTTCCTGGCCGCTCCTCTGCTGACGATCTGGATCTACCACTCCTCGGGCGCCGGAATAATTCCCGCATGGATTCTCGAGTTGTTCTTCGATACGGCTTCGGGAACGATCGTCGCCGCCTACAGCGCGGAACTCTTTCCGACCTCGCATCGCTCGACCGCGGGCAGCGCGCTTGCCGTTGCCGGGACCACAGGCGGCGCGATCGGCCTGCTGCTCGAGGGCGTGCTCTTTTCTTTCTTCCATTCGCACTGGACCGCGATTAGCTATCTGACCGTGTTCTGGATGATGGCTCCGTTCATCATGTATTTTGGCTACCCGGAAACCGCCGGCCAGGAACTTGAAGAAATCTCCCCCGAGAAGAGCGTGGCATCGGGCTTGGCGGCCGAGTGAGCCAGAATTGATGCGCAAGCCAAACCTAGCCCGGCGCTGGCAGGCCTCAGCCGCGCTCCTGGCGATCGCTCTGATCGCGTGCTCGCGCGGGCCGTGCGTGGCGATCGTCGCGCCCGACGGCAAGGCAATCGTGCAACTGCGCGTCGAGGTTGCCGATACGGTGGCGCGGCGCGAGACGGGCCTGATGTATCGAAGCCATCTCGACGAAGACGCGGGAATGATCTTTGTCTTCGCTGCGCCCGAGCGGCAGAGTTTCTGGATGAAGAACACCGAGATTCCACTCGACATGATCTTCGCGGACTCGGCCGGCAAGATCGTGGGAATCGTGGCGAACGCCGCGCCCTACACGCTGACGCCGCGCGGCGTCGATGCGGACGCGCTCTATGTACTCGAGGTGAACGGCGGTTTCGCCGCACGCCATCACGTCGAGGCGGGGGACAAATTTGTCTTCAGCGGTTTCGCGCCGCACGCGAGCGAGTAGCGCTGGGCGGGGCGCTTTAACCGGCGCCGGACATGCGGTATCTATGCTGCCGGTGGATCGCGTTGCGTCGCTGCGCGCGCCTGCCGTATCATTTCCCGATCATCCAGGTTCAAGGCCGGATTTAAGGCATGGGGCTTAAAGAAAATATCGAGCGGATAAATCAACTCTCGCGCCAGGCCGAAGCCGGCGGCGGCGAGGAACGGCTCAAGAAACAGCGCCAGAACGGACGGATGACCGCGCGCGAACGCGTCGAGTTTCTGCTCGACCGGGGTTCGTTCGTCGAACTCGACAAGTTCAAGACTCATCGCATCACCGATTTTGACATGGCCGACAAAAAGATCCCCGGCGACGGTGTTATCACCGGCTACGGCACGATCGACGGCCGGCAAGTCTGTGTCTTTTCGCACGACTTCACGGTTTTCGGGGGCAGTCTCTCGGGCGCCTTCGCGGAAAAAGTTTGCAAGGTGATGGATCTCGCCACGAAAACCGGATGCCCGGTAATCGGCATCAACGACGGCAGCGGCGCGCGAATCCAGGAGGGCGTGGTCTCGCTGGCCGGGTACGCCGATATTTTTTTGCGCAACGTGATGTCCTCGGGCGTGGTGCCTCAGCTCTCGGCGATCATGGGTCCGTGTGCGGGCGGCGCCGTGTACTCGCCGGCGATGACGGATTTTATCGTGATGGTGCGCGACACGTCGTACATGTTCATCACCGGTCCGGACGTGATTCGCGCGACCACGCACGAGGAAGTCACCATGCAGGAGTTGGGCGGCGCCGACACTCACTCGCAGAAATCCGGCGTCTGCCACCTTGAAGCGCCCGACGACGAGAGCGCGCTGCACGCGCTGCGCGAGCTGCTCTCTTTCATGCCGTCGAACAACGTCGAGGATCCGCCATTCGTGCCGACCAGCGACGATCCGAATCGCACCGACCCAACCCTTGATTCGATCGTTCCCGAGAATCCGAACAAGTCGTACGACATGGGCGAGATCATCCGGCGTGTCGTTGATGACGGCCATTTTCTGGAAATCCAGAAAGATTACGCGCGCAACATGCTGGTCGGTTTCGCGCGGATGGGCGGGTATTCCGTCGGCGTGGTCGCCAATCAGCCGGCATTTCTGGCCGGATGCCTCGATATCGACGCGTCGGTGAAGGCCGCGCGTTTCGTCCGCTTTTGCGATGCGTTCAATATTCCGCTGGTGACGTTCGTTGATGTGCCAGGATTTCTGCCCGGCACCGCGCAGGAGTTCAGCGGAATTATCCGTCACGGCGCCAAGCTGCTTTACGCCTTTTGCGAGGCTACCGTGCCCAAGGTCACCGTTATCACGCGCAAAGCCTACGGCGGCGCGTATGACGTGATGTCTTCGAAGCATATTCGCGGCGACTTCAATTTCGCGTACCCGACCGCCGAGATTGCGGTGATGGGCCCCGAGCAGGCGATCAACATCATCTTTCGCAATGAGATGACGGCGGCGGAGCGTGCGCAGTTGGTCGAGGACTATCGCGCGCGCTTTGCAAATCCGTTCAAGGCCGCCGAGCTTGGCTACATCGATGAGGTTTTGCTGCCGCGCGATACCCGTCGGCGGCTCATCTCGGCGCTGCGGGCGCTCGAGAACAAACGCGACAAGAATCCGCCGCGCAAGCATGGCAATATCCCTTTGTAAGGCGCGCGCGAGGCGGCGATCGTCGGGCGAGTCGCCCGCCCGCGCTCAATTGAGTATAAACGAGTTGCTGAGGAATCTTCCGGTTCGGTGGCGGCCGGAATTGTTGGAACATTGATGTTCAAACGAATCTTGATTGCGAATCGCGGCGAAATTGCGGTGCGGGTTATTCGCGCCTGCCGCGAGTTGGGTCTGGAATCGGTCGCGGTTTATTCCGAAGCGGACCGCGGAGCGCTGCACGTGCGTGAGGCCGACTATGCGGTCGCGGTCGGCGCGGCTCCGGCGGCGGAAAGCTATCTCAAGACCGATCGCATTCTCGAAGCCGCAAAAAAGACCGGAGCCGGCGCGGTGCATCCCGGCTACGGCTTCTTCTCCGAGAATCCCCGCTTCGCGCGCGCGGTCGAACAGGCCGGCCTGGTCTGGATCGGTCCTCCGCCCGAGGCGATCGAGCGGATGGGCGACAAGGTCGAGGCGCGCAAGCTGATGTCCGCCGCCGGCGTTCCCGTCGTTCCCGGCTCGCCGGACACGCTCGAAACCGAAGCGCAGGTGCGCGAGATTGCGGAAAAGATCGGATTTCCGATCATGATCAAAGCTGCCGCGGGCGGCGGCGGCAAGGGACTGCGCCTGGTCGAGAGCGACAAGGATCTGGCTTCGATCGTCCGCACCGTGTCGAGCGAAGCCAAGTCATCGTTCGGCGACGGGCGTTTCTACGTCGAGAAATTCGTGCGCCGGCCGCGTCATATCGAAGTTCAGGTGCTGGCCGACAAGCAGGGCAACACGGTCCATGTGTTCGAGCGCGAGTGCTCGATCCAGCGCCGCCATCAGAAGGTGGTCGAGGAATCGCCGTCGCCGTTCGTTACGCCAGAGATGCGCCAGAAGATGGGCGCGGTCGCGGTGCAGGCGGCGAAAGCGGTTGGCTACTTCAGCGCCGGCACGGTCGAGTTCCTGGCCGACGCGGATCGCAACTTCTACTTCCTTGAGATGAATACTCGAATCCAGGTCGAGCATCCGGTGACCGAGCTGGTCACCGGAATCGATTTGGTGCGCACCCAGATCGAGATCGCGCAGGGCAAGCCGCTGCCGTTCAAGCAGAAAGACATCGCGCAGCGCGGATGGGCGATCGAGTGCCGTATCTATGCCGAGGATCCCGAGGCGGGATTCGTTCCGGCCCCCGGGAAGATCCAGACGCTAAAGTTTCCCGAAGGCCCGGGTATCCGCAACGACGCGGGCGTCTATGCCGGCGCGGAAGTGCCGGTGTTCTACGATCCGATGATCTCGAAGCTGGCGGCGCACGGCGCAAACCGGGCCGAGGCGATCGATCGGATGCGCCGCGCGCTCAGCGAGTTCGTAATCACGGGCGAGCTTACGACCAATCTTTCATTTCACCGATGGCTCATGACTCATCCACGCTTTCTGGCCGGTGACTTCGACACCAATTTTATCGCGCAGGAGTATCATCCGGGCGCCGCCGCGGAAGGTGTCGATCACGCGCGGACGGCGGCGATGTTCCTCGCCGCTATTGCGGCGCAACGCGCCGCCAATCACAGCAACGGTCAGGCGCCCGCGCGCGCGGCGCAGCCCGCGGGATCGGCGTGGCGCAGTCTTGCCCGCTTCGACTCGCTTCGGAGATAAGGTCCAGATGCGCTACGTTGCGACCCTTGGTGACGCGGAACACGAAATCGAGCTCGAGGAAATCTCGGCCGAAAGTTTCGCGATCAAATTCGGCGAGCATCGCTTCGACGCCGATGTGCGCAAGGTTGGACCGGCCTCGTTTTCGATCATAATCAATGGCCGGTCGTTCGACCTTGATGTCGTGCGCGAAGGCGTCGAGCTCGTGGTCGCCTCGCGCGCCGGTTCCACGAGGTTGACCTTGGTTGATGCCGCACGGCGCGCATCGCGCGCGGCGGCGAAAAAACCCGAAGTCAGCGGCAGAGCCGAGATCAAGGCCGCGATGCCGGGTCGCGTGGTCGCGGTGCTGGTTGCGCCGGGCGATGAGGTCAAGGCCGACCAGGGAGTCGTGACCGTCGAAGCGATGAAGATGGAAAACGAACTCAAGAGCCCGAAGGCGGGTAAGGTGATTGAAGTAAGGGTGGTTGCGGGCCAGACGGTGGAGAAGGGCGAGCTGCTCGTGGTTATCGAGTAGCCCGGATTACCAACGATGGCGGACAAGGAACGCGTCACGCTCGACAGCGCACGCAAGAAGTGGGAAGAGCGCAAGCTTGCTCCCGCGCTCAAACGCGGAGCGGAGCGCAAAAAGAATTTTGCGACGACCTCGGGTATCGAGATCCAGCGCCAGTACGATCCCGCCGACCTGGACGGCTTTGATTACGTCACCGACCTTGGCTTCGCCGGAGAATATCCGTTCACGCGCGGCGTGCAGCCCACGATGTATCGCGGGCGGCTGTGGACGATGCGCCAGTACGCGGGCTTTGGCACCGCCGAGGAATCGAACAAGCGCTACCGCTATCTGTTCGAGCAGGGACAGACCGGGCTTTCGGTCGCCTTCGATCTTCCGACCCAGATGGGCCGCGACTCGGACCATCCGCTCGCCTCGGGCGAAGTCGGGCGCGTGGGTGTTTCGATCGGTTCGCTGGCCGACATGGAAATGCTGCTCGACGGACTTCCGCTCGACAAAATATCGACCTCGATGACGATCAATTCGACCGCGTCGATTCTGCTCGCGCTGTACCTGGTGGCGGCGGAGCGGCGCAAGGTCGGATGGGACAAAGTCAACGGCACGATTCAGAACGATTTGCTCAAGGAATACATCGCGCGCGGGACGTACATCTATCCGCCGCGCGGCTCGATGCGGATCATCACCGACATTTTCAGTTTCGCGTCGCGGGAAGTTCCGAACTGGAACACGATATCGATCTCGGGCTACCATATTCGCGAGGCCGGCTCGACCGCCGCGCAGGAGCTGGCGTTCACGCTGGCCGACGCGGTCGCGTACGTCGATGCGGCGGTGAAGGCGGGACTCGAGGTGGACAGCTTCGCGAGCCGGCTGTCGTTCTTTTTCAACGTCCACAATAATTTTTTCGAAGAGATCGCGAAGTATCGCGCGGCGCGCCGCATGTGGGCCAAAATCATGAAGGAGCGCTTCGGAGCTACCGACGAGCGCTCGATGATGATGCGGTTTCACGCGCAGACCGCCGGCTCGACGCTGACCGCGCAGCAGGTCGATAACAACGTGGTGCGCGTGACGCTGCAGGCGCTGGCCGCCGTGCTGGGCGGGGCGCAGTCGCTGCACACCAACTCGAAGGATGAGGCGCTGGCGCTGCCGACCGAATCGTCGGTGCTGCTGGCGCTGCGCACCCAGCAGTTGATCGCGTACGAATCCGACGTTGCCGACACGATCGATCCGCTCGGCGGCTCGTACTACGTCGAGAAGCTGACCGCGGAGCTCGAGGCGCGCGCGTTCGAATACCTGTCGAAAATCGACGACCTTGGCGGTGCGGTGGCCGCGATCGAGCGCGGCTATCAGCAGCGCGAAATTCAGAACGCGGCCTATCTCTATCAGCGCGAGATCGAGACTAAAGAGCGCATAATCGTTGGCGTCAACCAGTTCACCGGAGGCGGCGAGCTTCCCAAGGATATCCTGAAGGTCAATCCCGAACTTGAAGACAAGCAGAAGCGCAACCTCGCCCGGGTCCGCGCCGAGCGCGATTCCGCCAAAGCCGCCGCGGCAATCGCGCAGGTCGAACGCTCGGCGCGCGATGGCGCCAATCTGATGCCGCCGATTATCGACGCGGTCCGTTCGTGGTGCACGCTGGGCGAGATTTCGGACGCGATGCGCCGCGTGTTTGGCGAGTATCAGCCGGTGAACACCCTCTGAGGTAGCGCGCCGGGGCGGGATTGTATAAAAGGATTGCGATTTTTGATTATGCGGCGCGCCATCCTCCGATGCCGGGGCGCGTCGCGCTAGGTCATTAAACCAGTACGCCGCGGCATCACCGCGGTCTTGTGGAGAACTAAAACCGATGGGGCCGCTTCCAAAAGGCGTGTTTATGACCAAGGGCGTGGGCAGGCATCGCGAGAAGCTGACCGCGTTCGAGATGTCTCTGCGTTCCGCCGGCATCGCTGAATACAACCTGGTCCGCGTGAAGTCGATCTTTCCGCCGCGCTGCAAAATGATCAGCCAGCAGGAAGGACTCAAGTATTTGAGCCCCGGCCAGATCGTGTTCGCCGTGATGAGCGAGAACGCGACCAACGAGCCGCATCGCCTGATCGCCGCCTCGGTGGGCGTTGCGATTCCCGCCAATCCCGACCAGTACGGCTACTTGTCGGAACATCACAGCTTTGGCGAGACCGATCAGAAAGCGGGCGACTACGCGGAAGATCTTGCGGCGCAGATGCTCGCGACGATTCTGGGCGTCGATTTCGACCCCAACGCGAGCTACGACGAGCGCAAGGACGTGTGGCGCGTGTCCGACAAAATCGTGACCACGCGCAACGTCACCCAATCCGCGATCGGCGATCGCGACGGGCTATGGTCGTCAGTCGTCGCCGCCGCCGTGTTTGTCGATCTTCCCAACGGCAAGTAGCCGATGAATTGAATCGGTGCGCCGGGGGGCTTACGCTTGGGCTATGGCGACGCAAATTCTTTACTGCTCGGCCTGAGGCTATAAGCCGCGAGCGGCCAGTCTGGCCGCTTCACTCAAAGATCGATTCGGCGAAGACACGGAAATCAAAGCCGGCAAATCCGGTCAGTTCGATGTTACCGTGAACGGTCGCCTGATCTTCTCGAAGGCGCAGAGCGGGCGGTTCCCGCTCGACGACGAAGTCGAAGAAACTTTCGAGGCGCTGCGCGACGGACGTCCGCTGCCCGCCGCTGAAAGCAAAGCCCGGGAAGTCCAGCCACGCCCCGCGGGCTTTCTGAACCGCGTACTCGGCAAGCTGCGCGACTGATCTCGCGCGGCCGCGCGACCCGGCTAGCGATGCATGTCGAGCAGGCTCTTGAATCCGCTCGGCGCATGCGCGCCCATGATCAGCATCTCCAAAATACCCATGCCCTCGCTTGAGCCGAGCTTGGCACGGCACACCGCTTGGATATGCTGGTAGAGCGGGTGCGTCTGGTCAACGTCGGCGAGCTTGAACGACTCGTAGTCGGAAACGTCGGCGCCGACATACATTCCGTGTCCCCACTTCGGATGGCCGTAGCCGATTCCCTGCATGTAGAAATTGTAGATCGTTTCGAGCTCGACGCGATGCTCGCCGGTGGCGGTGCGCAGGAGAATCTCGGCCTGACGGGCGTGGCGGGTGCCGGGCAGGTAGTTCACCTTCCAATCGACGGCGGTTGCGGTCTCGCCGGGCGCCATCGCGTCGGGTTTTGCGATCGCGCCGAACTGATGCCACCGCGAGCCGTCTGAATTTTCGTTCACGTCAAAATGGGTGCAGAGATTTTCAAAGTTGTTCGGGGACCACAACCAGAAAAACTGCGGCGGCTCGCTGGACGGAACCCCGGCCGGATCCTGCGGACCGATTGAGCGCACGCCCCACGAGCGATCGCGCGAGCCCCAGACCTGGGCAGGATTCGCGTCGAACTTTTTCCCGGCGACGGTCAGCGATCCGCTGTAGCCGCCGTGCTGCGTGTAGCGCGTGATGTCGAACATCAAGCGCGCGCCCGAGCGCCGTGAAAAGCGCGGCTCCTCGATCGGCATCGCGCGCGCCTGGAACGTCAGATCGGCTTTGATTTCGGGATGATCGACGCGCAGCCGCAGCGTGTGCATCGGACGCACCACCTCGATCGAGATCGGGCCGACTTTCGTGTCCATCCGATCGGCGCCCAGAACCCGCGAGGCGCGCACGCAATGCTGAACGCCCGCCCAGATGACGCTTACCGAAGCGTCGATGATCCCGACATTGGGGTAAATTCCCATCGCGATGGCGAAGTACGGCTCGCCCTCGCGCCAATATCCATTGAAGAAAAACCGGTCATAGAAATTCCGATCGCTGGTGAAGACCTGCTGAACAGGCTCCGGTGTCTGGTGAATGGGGAAATCATCGCCCGACGTGATCATCGCTCGTCTCCTTCAGTCCGTTTGCCAAGTCATTCGCGAACAGAACTCTCTCAGGCCGCGAGAATTTTTTCAATTTCCGCGGGCGCGATTCGGATTCCGACATAAAACGGTCCGAACTTCGCGTACGCCGCGCTCGCTTCATCGAAACGCATTTCGTACACCAGCTTCTTGAACACGAGCGGATCGTCGGCGAATAGATCGACGCCCCATTCCCAATCATCGAAACCGATCGATCCCGAGATTATCTGCGTGACCTCGCCCGCGAATCGACGGCCGACGAGCCCGTGCTCGTGCATCAGGCGCTGCCGCTCGTCCATCGCGAGCCGATACCAGTTATCGGCGCCGTCGCGCTTTTTGTCCATCGGATAAAAGCACAGGTAGCGGCGCGGCGGAATTTTCGGATACAGCCGCGGCGCAATCTTCTGCCGCTGCGCGGCGACTTCGGCCTCGACCGCGCGCGTCCATTCCGGCGTCCGCGGCCGGATATTCTGCTCTGCCAGCCGAGCGTGCAGAGCGACGGTGGCCTCATAGAGACCGATTTCGATCATCGAGACGTACGAGGTCGTAGGCTCGAGATAATCGCTCAGCCTGAGCTTGCCGATCGCGATCTGCGCCGCGCTCAACTCGTCGAAGCTGCGGCGGAAATGCACCAGGAACAGATCGCCCTTGTGTCCCAAGCCCGCGAATGGCGCCGACTCGCCGTCCTCTCGCTCGCCCATCTCGCTCAACGCCGCGGAAGCTTCCCGCGCGATGCTCGCCCGCTCCGCCGCGGCCAGCGCACGCCACGGCGCGCGCCGGATCCGGAACATCTGATGAAGGACGCTAAAGCCCTCGAGCGTCAGCGGAGCGGCGGCCGCGTCTTCGCGATGGCTCGCCGGGCCGGGTGGATTGTCGGTCTTCATGGATCGAATCCTAGATTTTTTTTGGCCGCGTGTCTTGATGCGGTCGGTCGGCTATTATCGGCGCTTCCGGAAGCTTTCGCAGGCCGCGACCAGGCCGCGCGCGATTCCAGGATTCGACGCCCAATGCGCATGCACGTAGCTGGCAACCACGTTGCCCGCGGTGAAGCCTTCGTCAAATGCGCCGCCGCCCCATCGCGGAGTCACCCGATAGCTGCAACTTGCGCGGATGGAACCGCCGGTGGCTTCGAGCGCCGAGTATCGAAACTGATGCCCCCGAAAGCGGATCCCCGCCGCGCCCAGAAAAGTTTCAGCGCGCGTCTCAACTTCGACGTAGCCGAGTGCCTGTAACCGCGGCTGCATCACGGCGACACCCGGCAGCAGCGATGCCATCGGCCATTGCCGGCCGTCGAGGGTGCGAATCGCCTCGCACAAATACATCAGGCCGCCGCACTCGGCGTAGATCGGGCCACCGTCAGCCGCGAACGCGCGAATCGCCGCCAGCATCGACGAATTCGCCGCCAGCGCGCTGGCATGAGCTTCCGGATATCCGCCGCCAAAGTAGAGGCCGTCGGCCCGTGGCAGCACGATGTCGCGGCACGGCGAGAAGCGGACCAGCTCCGCGCCGAGTTCCTCGAGCCGGCGAAGATTATCTTCATAATAGAAATGGAATGCTTCATCGTGCGCGATCGCGATTCGGCATCGCGGCTGCGAATGTCCGGCGCGCGCACTCGATGCCGGGACTGCGAGCGGCGGTGCGGCGCACGCGATCGCGACTATTGCGTCGAGGTCGAGCCATTCGGACGCAAGCCGCTCCCACGCGGCGAACAGATCGTCAGCCACGGCGGTTTCGGTCGCGCTCAGCAGGCCGAGATGGCGCTCAGGAAACGCAAGCTCAGGTTTGTCCGGGAAGCCGCCGAGGACAGGAGCTTCGGGCTGCGCCTGGCGCAGCAAGTCGAGATGCCCCCGTCCGCCGACGCGATTACAGATCAGTCCCGCCATGTGAACCTTGGAATCGAAGCGGGTGAAACCCGCCGCGACCGCGCACACGGTGCGTGCGATTCCTGAGGCGTCGAGCACCAGAATCACCGGCGCGTCGAGCCATTTCGCGATCTCCGCGGTGGAACCATCGTCGCTCGTCGGCGCCGCACCGTCGAACAGCCCCATCATCCCTTCGATCACCGCGATATCCGCGTCCTGCGCTGCGCGCGCCAAAGTCGCGGAGATCGCCTCGCGCCCCATCATCCATGAATCGAGGTTTTGCGAGGGCCGCCCGAGCACGCGCGCGTGATAGGTAGGGTCGAGATAATCGGGCCCGCACTTCAACGCGCTCACGCGCATGCCGCGCGCACGCAGCGCCGCGATCAATGCGACTGTGACGGTGGTCTTTCCGACGCCGCTGCCGGTGGCGGCGATCACCACTCGCGGAATGTTGCGTTGCGACTCCATCGCGCGTTGGATCTTACTCCTCCGTGCGCCGCGAAAAATCCGCGCTAGACATCGACGCGCGGCAGGACTTCGCTCACCAGGCGCTCGAACTGCCCCTTTTGATCCCATCCCGTTATGCGCAGCGCAACTGACTTCGCGCCGTCGACCGCAAGCTCGCGCAGGCTGGCCGCGCACTGCTCGGGCGTGCCGGCTGCGGTCCACGCCTCGACCATCGGCGGCGCAAACACGGGACCGTAATACTCGTCGAGGAAGTGCTTGGATTCGGCCAGCGCGGCATTGCGATCGGGATTTATGTTGACGTTATGGTAAGCGATGTTCGGGAAGGCTTCGGGTTCCTTGCCCGCGTCCTTCAGATACTGGGCGAGCTTCGACCAGTTGGCGGCGAAGAGCTTGGGGACGATGTTCACCGTCATCCATCCGTCCGCGATTTGCGCGACGCGGCGCAGAGGCTTTTCCGCCTGCTGCGGTGGCGGATTCGCCGCAATCCAGATCGGACACGGCTGCTGCACCGGACGCGGGCTTATCGTCACGCCAGAGAACGAGCGGTATTTGCCGGTGAAGCTGACATTGTCTTCGGCCCACAGCCGGCGGCAAATCTCGATACTCTCGGCCATCCGGTCCCCGCGCTGACCGTCGGTGATTCCCCACACTGCGCCCTCGCGCGCACTGACGCCGCCCGCGACTATCCCGGTGCACACCGCAAGCAGCATCCGTCCCTGCGAAATCAGGTCGAGCGTGGACCACTGATGGGCGAACAAAATCGGATCGCGCAGCGGAAAGCTGGCCATGCATCCGATTCCGAGTTTCGCGCGCCGTGTGACGGCGGACAGCGCGCCGAGCAGCGCGATCGATTCGGGCCGCGGCTTGGCCATCACGCTGTCGCCCACCCAGATAGAATCGAAGCGCGGATTGCGGTCGGCTTCGGCGGCGAGCGCGAGCATCTCGGGCCAGGTGGCGATTCCAAAAAAAACGCCTCGCTGCGGGACGGTGAAGCCTATTCCCAATCGGTGCTGCGCCATGGTCGTGCATCCTTCCGCTGGATCATTCGACCATGAGCCGCGCAGAGCGAAGCGGTTCCCGGTCGTTGAGATTTCCCACGTCCGTCTCTGAACACAAGGTCGCGGACCACGGCGACGGTCCGCGCAGACTGAGCCATCGCGTGAGCGGGCTCTGTTCGCTCCGCGGCGCCATCAACTCGATTTCATGCGGACCGATCGCGAACACCACTCCCGCGGCATCCAGTTCGGGACGCAGGCGCGGCGCAGCCGGACGCCCCAGAACGCGTGCGTAGTATCTGCTCGTCGCGCCGGGATTCTCGACGGCGACCGTAACCCGCGCGATCCCGTTGACGCTGTTGCGATGCGACCGCTCGCGGGGCACCCGCTCGTCACGCGGTGTCTCATCCCTGATGAGGAAAGGCACCTGCCCGTTGAAGGGAGGCTGCGGTATTGCGAGCACCCATTTCAGGCGGAATCCGTCGGGTCGGTCGCGCGTCATTGGCGAAGGGTCGCCCATCGCCGCGCCTGCTGCGCGCATCGCGGCGACATCGGCGTCAAGGTCGTCGGTCCGCATGCAGAAATCGATCACGCCGCCGCCGAGCCGAAGGGTCTTGAACCATGGATGGCCGGGCACTGGATTCAGAAACGCGATCAGCTCGAGGTATGATTCGTCGGCAAGCGCGATAAGTGCGTTGTGCGTGCCGAGGTTATGCCTTCCGCCGCGCACCACGGTAAATCCGGCTTGAGTGTAGCTTGCGACGGCGCTGTCGAGGTCGGCGACCGCGATAACGATATGATCGATTCCCGTGAACATCCGCGCCTCCGCGACTTATGTGCGTCGTCAGGCTGGGCATACTCGTACTCGCGCGTTGCGGCAAGCGCATCCACGCGGAGTTCAAGCGACAGCGCGAGTCGATCGCGGAGTGCCGTTTGCCTCGAAATCGGAGCGCATATACGAAGGAGATATCGGATCAGCAGCGTCGGCGTGACCGTCTGAAATGAATTCTCCTGAGCAATTGAACACCTGGCAGCCCGAATCATACGACCGTAACGCAAGGTTCGTGAGCGAACTTGGCGAGCCCGTGCTCGCGATGCTGCGGCCGGTGGCGGGCGAGCGAATTCTTGACCTCGGATGCGGCGACGGCGTGCTGACCGAAAAGGTCGCGGTGGCTGGCGCCGCCGTAGTCGGCGTGGACGCATCGGAAGCGATGATCGCGGCGGCTCGCGCACGCGGTCTTGATGCGCGCGTCACAAACGGGCACTCGCTCAGGTTCGAGCGCGAGTTCGACGCGGTGTTCTCGAACGCGGCGCTGCACTGGATGCGCGAGCCGGACAACGTGCTGGCCGGAGTGGCGCGCGCGCTCAAGCCGGGCGGGCGATTCGTCGGCGAGTTTGGCGGGCATGGATGCGTTGCCGCTATAATTGTCGCGCTCGAAGCGGTGCTGGCGCGGCGCGGGATAAACGGAGCGGCGCAGATTCCGTGGTATTTTCCGACCGCTGACGACTATCGCGAGCGGTTGGAGCGCGCAGGTTTCGCGGTCGATTATATCGCGATCATTCCGCGGCCCACGCCGCTGCCGACCGGAATCGAAGGATGGCTCGATACCTTTGCCGAGAATTTCCTGCGTCCGCTGCAACCCGCCGACCGCAGGAAAGCACTCGCCGAAGCCATTGAGCTGCTGCGTCCTGTGCTATGCGACGAGCGCGGACGATGGACGGCTGATTACATCCGCCTGCGCTTCGCCGCGCATCTGACCGCTCAAGCTTAACGCTGAAAGAGTGCCGCGACTCTGCTACGCGCGGACAATACGATGCCGCCCGGCGCCGAGCCGCGCGCCGCGCAGCGGAGCATCGTCGAAGCGGACGGTCGCATCGACGCCGTCGGGAATAGTCACTTCACCGCCGCGCTCGCGATCGAGCACGACTTCGATCATCCCTGTGGAAGTAGGGACCGCGCCCTCGAGATGGCGCAGCGCGCCAAACAGCGGAGCAATTTCCGCCTCGGCGTGACCGGGCTTGAGCGGACGCACGCCCAGCACGTGTGTGGTCAGATCATAGGTAGGCGTCGCCGACCACGCGTGGCATCGGCTGCCGGTTCCGGGCCGCGCGTTCCAGTATTCCTCGAACGCGGTGTTGCCGCGCTCGATTTGCGGCCACCATTTGAGGCATCGCGCGGCGATCAGGTCGCGACGGCCGGCGCGCACAATCGCCTCGTGCAGGATATGCGAGAAAAACGGCTGTGCGGCGACGACGTTGCGCTCCGGATTGAAGTCGCCGTAATCGGCCGGATCCATCCGCTGCGCGACGTAAGCGACATGATCGTCCGAGATGGTCGGAGTCACGACCAGGCGCGTCTCGTCAAGCACGTAATCGAGGATTCGCGCCCATCGCTCGCGCGGAGCGCATCCGCTCGCGATCGCGATCGCGTTGGTCTGCTGGCTCACCCGCTGGCGCCGCCCATTTTCATCAGCCGCATCGGCGTACACGCCCCTGCGATCGTCCCACAGGAACTCGAAGGCGACGCGGGTGCGAAGCGCCCGGGCTCGGGCGTCGGAGGCGAGGCGCGCGTCGCCGAGCGCATTCTCGGCGAGCAGCGCGAAATCTTCCAGTGCGGCGGCGTAGAGAGCGTCAATCGCGCCGGTGACCTCCGCGCGCTCGGTCATCGCCCAATCGACAAACATCCATCCGGGCATGCGGCGTATCAGGCCGTCGTCCGCGCGATAGCGCTCGAACGCGGTGAGCGCTCCCAGAGCGGCCGGGGCAAGTTCGCGGATCAGATCGGAGTCGCCGGAATACTCGAAATACCGCGCCAGCGCACGGACCCAATGGAGCGAGTAGTCGGGAATTGTCGTCGAGGCCGCGGCAAAGTCGCCCGCGGCAACCATGGCGAGCAGTCCGTCGGCGCGCGCCGAATGCGCGCAGATTCGAAGATGACGCCGCACCAGCCGCCAGTCGGTGTTCACAACGAAGCTCAGCAGCGCGTGGATATAAGAGTCGCCGAGCCATGCGCGCTGCTCGCGGCCGGGGCAGTCGATAAACGCGTCGGAGGAGCACAGGTCGAGCGTGCGCGCCCCAAGTTTCCAGATTTTGTTCAGCCGAAGATCGTCGCATTCGAAGCGCGCCTCACCGCTGCGCGGATAACGCCGCTCGATCGCGCCCGCGGCTTCGACCCTGGCTCCGCCCCGCGTGACGACCGTCAGGTAGCGAAAGCCGACCGCCTCGAAGCCTTCGACCCGCTCCGATTCGCGGCCTGCCAGTAGGTAGCGGCTCGCGTAAAATCGCGGCGCAATCTCGGCGATCCCATCGGCGCGTAAATCCTCGCCCGCGTAAATGTCGGCGATTGCGCCTGCCGGTCCGCGCAACGCGAGCCATGGCGTTGCGAGCGTGATTGCTCCGGCGTCATATGTGATCGCGATTGTATCGGCATCGGGCGCCGCGTCGGCTGCGGGATAGGCCGTCAGCGGATCGTCGCCGGCTGGCGAAATAATCGGGCGCCGTCCGAGTTCGGCCAACTCAACCGGAATCGCGGTGAGTGCCGCAATATCCGCCGCCTCGGGCGCGGTATATGGCTCGAGCGGAATTCGCGTGCGATTTGGCGCGAAGGTCGCAGCCATCAGTTCGGCCGCGCTTTCCCACGATGAGTCGTCGAAGTCAGCGCCGGTCCATCCGTGCGGGACCATCGCGCCGTCGAGAATCTCGATCGGCGGCTGCGGCAGAAATGGCGGCGCGGGGACTTTCTGGCGATAGGGCGCGATCGCGGCTTTCCAGCTCTTGTCGGAGAACAGGTCGATCGCGGGCGCTTCCAAGGCGAACGAGCCGAAGCCGAGGGTGAAACTGGCGGGCGCGGGAATCCACCACGGTATCGGTGCGCCGTAAAATCTGACGAGCGCCGCGATCGTGTTGCGTCCTGGCGCGAGCATCGGGGCGAGATCGATCTCCGTCCACGCGAGCCGCGCCGGATTCGAGCGGGCTGGGCCGCGCGCAACCTCAACTCCGTTGACGTACAGAATGAAACGCGAGTCGGCGGTAACGCGGGCGGGAACCGATGCCGGAACACTGCCGAGATCGATCGATTTACGCAGGTAGCAGAAGCGGTTCCAGGTTTCGCGCGGAGGAATCGGACTCGATGCTATTGCGGCGGCCGGGCGCAGCTTTGACGGCGCCCAAATCCATCGTGCGTTCCAACGCATCGGCCATCGGCGAGTGGTCATTATCGGTTCCTCAGTAAGGGCGCGCCGCCTTGCCGATAATCTCGCGCGCCACCAGGAGTTTCATGATCTGCGCGGTGCCGTCGCCGATCTCGAGGCCGATCACGTCGCGCATTCGCTGCTGATGCGGCAGCTCGAGGCTGAATCCCATATGCCCGTGCAGGAGCAAGCACTGATGCAGCACGCGCGCACACAGTTCCGGGGCGAGCCACTTTGCGCCGGCCGCGATCCATCCGTGCGGCAGGCCGCGGTCGCGCAGCCACAGCGCCTCGTAACAAAGCAGCCGGGCTGCGCGCAGCTCGACCGCCGCTTCGGCGAGCGGAAACGACACGCCCTCGAATCGCGCAAGGGTTGCGCCGAACGCGTCGCGGCCGGCCACGTAAGCGCAGGTTTCCTCGACGCTTTGCTCGGCCGCGCCGATGCACATCAGGCCGATTAGCGAGCGGCTGAAGTCGAAGCCCTGCATTACCTGGACGAAGCCCGCGCCTTCGGCGCCGATGCGGGCCGCGGCCGGCACACGCACGGCGTCGAAGAAGATCGAGCCGCGCCCGATCGCGCGCGAGCCCAGGTCGCGGAAGCGCGTGCGCGTGACTCCGGGCGAATTGAGATCGACGTAAAATGCGCTGACGCCGCGCGCGCCCTGCTCGAGCGTGCCGGTGCGCGCCATGATCAACGCGGTCGCGGCCGACGACGAAAACGAAATTGAGGTCTTCTCGCCGTCGAGGATGTAATGGTCGCCTTCGCGCCGCGCCGAGAGCTTTACGTGCGCCGCGTCGGAACCACCTGAAGGTTCCGTGACGCCGAGCGCCGCGATCACCTCTCCGCGGCAGATCGGCGGCAGGTACTCCGCCTGTTGGCGCGCGTCCGCGCTGCGCGCGACGATCGAGCCGACCAGCGCCGCGAGCAGCAGCAGGTAAGCCGCGTTGAAGTCGCCGCGCGCAATTTCTTCGTGCGCGATCCCCAGCGACACAAAATCCAGCGCGGAGCCGCCGTGTGTGGCAGGCGCCATCGGCGCCAGAATACCCATCGCGCCGAGCTGGCGGACGATCGTGGGCGGCATATCTTCGTCGCGGTCGCGCGACTGATAAGCGGGCAGCAACTCGCGTATCGAGAATTCGCGCAGGGTCGTCTGCAGTAGCTGCTGCTCGGGTGATAATCCAAAATCCATTGGTGTTATTCTCAGTTCGAGCCGGCGCCCGGCGAAGAAACCGGGGACGCGGAGTTTGGCGGCGCCGTCAGCGACGGCAGATTCTGCAGACCGGCTCCTCCGGCGGGCGCGATCTGAGTCACGCCGGTGTCGCCCTCCTGCTCAGAGCCCACCTCATCCTGGTAATGCTGCATCACCTGCTTTTTTACCTCGGCGGGCGAAACCTGCGGCGAAACGCCTTCGCTGCGCGCCCATTTTTCGCGGTCTTCGGATGACATGTTGAGCCAGATTTGGCTGGCCTCAGCGGAATGGCCGTGATTGAGCGCGTCGAGATACTGCTGCTGCACAGTAGGCCCGTGATTACCAAACGGCCAGCATCCAGCCAGAGCGATTGCGCACGCGAGCGGAGCGATCGCGCCGAAGACGGCGCCCCAGACGCTCGAACGATTTCGCCGCGCGTACATCGCGCTTCTAGAACGTCACCACGCTGCGAATCGACTTGCCCGCGTGCATCAGGTCGAACGCCTCGTTGATTCGCTCAAGCGGCATCGTATGCGTAATCAGATCGTCGATATTGATGCGGCCTTCCATGTACCAATCGACGATCTTCGGAACGTCGCGGCGGCCGCGCGCGCCGCCGAACGCGCTACCCTTCCAGGTCCTGCCGGTTACGAGCTGAAACGGACGCGTCGAGATCTCTTCGCCCGCGCCCGCAACGCCGATTATCACGCAGGTACCCCATCCGCGATGACAACATTCGAGCGCCTGGCGCATCAGCTTAACATTTCCCACGCATTCGAAGGCGTAGTCCGCGCCGCCACCGGTCAGGTCGATCAGATAGGGCACCAGCTCGGTCTTGAGCATGGACGGGTTGACGAAGTCGGTCGCGCCGAACTTGCGGGCGATCGCCTCGCGCGCCGGATTCCGATCGATCGCGACGATCATCCCGGCGCCGGAAAGCCGCGCGCCCTGAATTACGTTGAGGCCGATTCCGCCGATCCCGAACACGGCGACCCGATCGCCGGGTGCGACTTTCGCGGTGTTGATGACCGCGCCGATTCCGGTCGTCACGCCGCATCCGATGTAGCAAATTTTGTCGAATGGTGCGTCGGTGCGGACTTTCGCCAGCGCGATTTCGGGCACCACGGTGTAGTTCGCGAAGGTCGAGGTGCCCATGTAGTGATGAATCGTCCGGCCGCCGCGCGAGAAGCGGCTGGTTCCGTCGGGCATCAGCCCTTTGCCCTGAGTCTCGCGAATCGCGATGCACAGATTGGTCTTTCCCGACAGGCACGCGGCGCAGTTGCGGCATTCGGGAATATAGAGCGGGATCACGTGGTCGCCGGTCACGAGCGTGGTGACGCCCGCGCCAGTCTCGACGACGACTCCGGCGCCTTCGTGGCCCAAAATCGCGGGAAACAGGCCCTCGGGATCTTTGCCCGAGAGCGTGAACGCGTCGGTGTGGCAGACGCCGGTCGCTCTGATTTGGACCAGCACCTCGCCCTGCCTGGGGCCTTCGAGATCAACTTCGGTGATTTCGAGCGGCGCGCCCGCCTCGGATGCGACTGCGGCTTTAACCTTCACAATCCGATTCCTTGAGAGAATTTTCCGAGCGCACGTTATCGCGCGCGGCTGCCTCACTTCTACGCGTGGCCAGCACAAAGTTCCATCGCGGATTCAGTTCGCGCCGAAATCGCCCAAGTCCATATTCATGAATGTCTGGCGAGTCATCTCGTGCGCGGCGCCGACGGTCATGCTGATCGGATTTCCGCCCTTCATCTCCATGTGATAATCGCGCCGGATGAATTTGCCCAACAGGAACGGTAATCCTTCTCCGCCAAGGGCCATCGGCGAGTCTGAGATCTGAAAATGAAGATGCGGCTCGCTCGAGTTGCCCGAATTGCCGAGCAGTCCGAGCACCTGTCCATCTTCGACATGATCACCGGGCCTGACGCGGACGCTGCCGGGGATCATGTGGGCGTAGAGCGCGTAGTGTCCGGCGCCAAGATCCTCGATCACCGAGTTGCCGGCGATATTCGCAATCGTGATCGTAACCGCCATCGCCGGCGAGTCTGGTACGTTCTCCGGAATTCCGTCGAGCACCGAAACCACCCTGCCGCCGGCGACGGCGTGAATCTCCGACCGGTAGCAGTAGTAGTTGCTATTGACTTTCGGATCGCCGTGGAAGGAATTGCCGTCCGGGCCCACTTTGATCCAATCGACCGCGTAGCGTTCGGGGATCACCACCGCGGGGCCAAGCGCGATAATCGTGCGGCGGTGGATCGAGTCGTTCGCGGGGCCGTTGGGCGTCCACCAGTTGTCGCCGCGCAGCGGTGAAGAGATAACGATCGGCGGTGCGTGGCTTACATCAATCTCCGCCGGTGCGATCGGCTGGCGCGTATCGGGCTTGCCGTCCACTTCGACTTCGAGGGTGTTGAAGATTTTCGCGCCGGGATCGCGATCGAGAAACACAAACAAAACTCCGGTGACACCGGGCTTGAGAACTGGATCCTGCGCAGTCAGGTAGTGTCCGCCGATACTGCTGAACATGTGCCGCAACTGCGGTGCGGGGAAACTCTGGCTTTCAGGATCAGGCACGGTTTCCGACTGTGCGGCGGACGAGAGCCTGAGCGCGTCGATCCGCACCGTCTTGTCGTTGAAGTTTGAGACGTAAAGTTCGTACGCGACGTGCGGGTTGCCGTCGCCCTCGAACATCCCGGTGGATGCGGGCCGGGCGATCACGGCAATTTTGAGCGGCAAACCCGCGGCGCCGTATGCGGCAGTGGCGGCGGCGATGATCGCAATCGGCGCGAGAAGGAGCTTCACTACAGTGTTCATCTAACGATGCGCCTGCACAAATTTGATCACCGCCGCGTTGAACTCGGCGGGATACTCGGTGAAGAACAGGTGGCCGCCCGGCAACTCGGTGAGTTTTGCGCCGGGGATTCGCGCCGCGATCTGCTTCGAGTTTTCGGGCGGGACCAGAATATCGTCACGCCCGGTCATTACCATCGTCGGCAACTGAATCTCGCCCAGCCGTTTGCTCACGTCATATTTCATTACGGCTTCTATCTGGCGCTGATAGGCGAAGGGCGGAATCAGGTACTGCATGCGGACGCGCTCGTGCTTTTCGATAACCTCGCGTCGCTTGTTGATCGCATCGTCGGTAAAGGCTGAACGCTGCTGGATGCGCCGCTGCGCGGCGTTGGCCTTCTCGCCGGCGACCAGCGCTTCCATCACCTCGGGAGCGGCGCGCACCGCTTCGGCGCCGCCGAACGTGGTGCATCCAAGGATCAGGCACGCGAGCTTTGCTTGATATGCGAGCGCGAACTCCTGGGCGATCATCCCGCCCATCGAGATTCCGAGCAGCGCCGCGCGCTCGATGCCGAGCGTGTCCATCAGGCCTGCCGTGTCGTCGGCCATCTGGCGAAGCGAGTAGGGCGCGTCGGGCTTGTCGGTTCGTCCAGCGCCGCGATTGTCGAACACCACGGTGCGAAAGTGGCGCGCAAACTCGGGAACCTGCTCGTACCATGCGGTAAGGTTCGAGCCGAGTCCGCGAATCATCACCAGAGTCTGCGGGCCGTCACCGTGGATCTCGTAATAGATCTCAATATCGCCAATTCGTCGTCTGGGCATGGCCGCGAATCTAGCGCCGCACCGGCGCGATGCCAACCGCGCGAAGTCCGGGGATTTGGCCGCTAGCGCAGCCGCGCGCGCGTCCGCTCGCGCTTGCGCGCCGGCGTGCGGTCCGCTTCCAGCACGCGAATGAAGGTTTCGAGCATCCAGTCGTAGCTCTCGTCGATGGCGATTGGCATGCCGAAGCCGCTCCCGATCTCGAGCGTCGCAAACCCGTGCGCGAGGCTTCGGAGCGCGCGAATCGCGTGAATCTCCTCGCGAGGACTGAGCCCATAGCCCGCGAGCGCCGAGACGCAGATGGCGACGATGCGCGCGGCGAGCGCTCCGACCTCGGCGTCGCGGGGGTCGTCGACATCGTCGGAGCGAACCGTCTCCGAATATATTCCCGGCCGCCGTTTTACGAACTGGCGATAGGCTTGCCCCAGCGCACGAGTTGCGTCGCCGCGCGAACGGCCAATCGCGGCGGCCGCCATCGCGTCGCCCAGCTCCTTGAGCGCGAGCACGCGCAGCTCGCGCCGCAGCGCCGTCATTCCGCTTATATGGTTGAACAGAGAAGGGGGCTTGACCCGGAGCTTTGCCGCGAGCGCCGCCAGGGTGAGCGCGCCCGCGCCGTTGCGGTCAGCCAGTTCCGCCGCCGCGGCGATGACCTTGTCCGCGGTCAGCCCGGCTTTAGTTCGCACTCGAGTGCTCCCTGGCGAACGCCACGATCGCCTGCGCAACGACCGCGGGCTTCTCGACGTGTGGATAGTGGCCGACGTTAGGAACCAGCAGCACTTTGGCGTGCAGGTTTGTCTCCAGCCAGTCGGCCTCCGCGGCAGGCACCACGAAATCCGGATCCGCGTCTCCCATGATCACGAGCGTTGGCGTTTTGAGTGCTGGAATTCGCGCCGCGCACGCAGTCTGCGGCGCCCACACCATCGCCTTCAGCGCATCGAAGCGTCCCGGCTGCTTGAGATTGGCTTTGAGCGCCGCGATGTACTCGTCAAGATCCGCTGGCGGATCCATCTTGTAGAGCGAGCGATAGTACCTCGCCCACAGCGCCGGGCCCCACAGGTGGTGAAGCGCGAAGTCCAGCTCCAGGCGGGTGAAGATCGAGACGTGATGATCGCGCACGAACGGGTCGATCAGAACGATGCCCGCGATTCGATCGGGAATCTCGGTCGCCGCCCAGACCGCCGAACCTCCGGCGAAGGAGTTGCCCACGATGAACGCGTGCCGCGCGCCAAGCTGACGGACCATCGCCACGATGTCGCCGCCGACCGCGACGGGAGAGTAATCGGGCCAATTGACGCTCGAGTCGCCCATGCCGCGCAGGTCCATCGTGACCACGCGGAACCCAGCCCGAACCAGCAGGGGCGACAGAAAGCGATACTGCTCGCGCACGTCGCCCAGTCCGGGCACGCAGATGACCATCGGTCCGTCGCCGCCGGTGTCGTCGAACGCGATTGTGCCGCCGGGGACGCTCAGCGTTTGCGGCGCGCGATGCGTGGGAAAGGCTGCGGGGAGATCGGCGGCGCGCGCCGCCGTGCAGAAGGCCAGTGCGAGGATCGCGAGAAATGGGAGAGTCCGTTTCGAGGTCGGAGCCGTCTGCCTAATCATCATAGCCGAATAACTAATAGAATTAGTTATGGGACGCAACCCCTGGCCGCGGGGACCTGAGCGTCATGCTAAGCGGGCGCGTCAACCGTCAGCGCCGGCGTGCGCGCGGGCGGCAGGTTGTCATACAGGTCGGCCAGAAGATCCGATTTGATTTTGCGATATCCGGCGTCGTCCCAGAGATTTCGCCATTGCAGAGGATCGTCGTTCACGTTGTACAATTCGCCCTCGGTTCCCTCGTAGCGGATGTCCGGGACGGGGCGCTGCATCCGCAACGCCTGGTACACCATCGCCAGGTTGAAGCCGGTGTCGCGCGTCGATTTCTCGTACGCGGTCAGGACCCATCCGTCGCGATAAATCGATCGCAGATGCATCCCGACTTCCGCGAACTGGCTGTCCCATTCAGTGATGACGCGCTGGCGCCCCGAGTCCGGGCGAGTTGGCAGCGCGGCGCCCTGCATCCAATGCGCACGCGGCACTCCCGCGATTTCGCAGAAGGTCGGCGCAAGATCGAGATGCCCGACCGGCTCCGTGATTTCCGCGGGTGCGACCGCGGCCGATGGCGCCGGCCGCCAGATGAGCGGTACGCGCATGAGAGCGTCCACGTGGTAGGGCCCCTTGAACATCAGTCCGAAGTCGCCCTGCAACTCGCCGTGATCGGTGGTGAAGAAGATGTCCGTGTCGCGGACCATCCGCGCTCGGTGATTCGATTGATGACGCGCGCGCACGCTTCATCGATCAATTCATTCTTGACGTGAATCAGCGCGTTGATTTCGCGCACCTGATCGTGGGTCATCTCGCATGGCACGAAGGTCATCGCGCCGCCTTCGTCGTTGCCAAAGCGGCCGCTGTACCAATCGAGCCAATGGCGCGGCTTTCCGGCCAGGATTTTTTCAATCTTCTCGCGCGAGCCCGGATGCCCCGGCGGCAGCTCCAGATCGCGCCAGTTGATGCGCCGCGCCTCGCTGGCCGGCGGATCCCACGGATGATGCGGGTCGGGAAAGCTCATCCAGATGAACCAGTCTTCGTTCTGGCTGAGCTGATCGATATAAGCGACGGTGCGGTCTGCCACCCAGTCGGTGTGGTAATGGCCGCGCGGCACGGGGTTGTACGCCACTTCCGGAGCGCCGGTGTCCCCGCCGCCTGTGGCACTCAGCATCGTGACGAAACCGGCAATCTCGGCGGGAAAGTTGTCGCGCAGCCAGTTGGTGTAATGCCATCGCCCCATCGGCCCGTGCATCGCGAGCTCCATGTGCTCGAAGCCGCGATAGGGGCCGCACTTGCCTTCGTCGGCCATGTTATTCTCGAACCATCGCCGGCCCGGATCGAACATCGGCTCGAAATGCGCTTTGCCGATAAGCGCGGTGCGATAGCCGCCCTTGTCATGAAGCCATTGCGCGACGCTTGGAGCGTCCGCGGGCAGCGGCACGCCGTTGGAAAATACGCCGTGGGTGCGCACGAATTGTCCCGTGATCATCGTCGAGCGCGCGGGCATGCAGACCGTGTTCTGATTGTGCGCGCGGCGGTAATTGATTCCGTGCGCCGCAAGCGCGTCGGCCGCGGGAGTGCGCGCAATCCTGCCGCCGTTGCATCCGAGCGAGTCGTAGCGTTGCTGATCGGTGGTGATAAAAAGAATCTTTCGGCCCATTAGGGGGCTCCCTTCGGGCGTGCCTGCGCACGCGACGCGTAAAGCTCCAACCGTTTGAATCCCATCATACGCATGCCAGGTGTTGCGCGGCCAGTATTTCGGCTGGGATCCCTCCGCGCGGGGCTTTACCGATGCCCGTCCAGGATTGGTAGAGTAGGGGTTCCGCGCGGACCGCAGGGACCGCGCGATCCAACCGGAAGGAGATAATCCACATGCGTGCCGCCGTGATGCGAAATAAGAAGCTCGTTGTCGCCGATATTCCGGTTCCTGAACCCGGTCCGGGCGAAGTGATCGTCAAGACGCTGGCCTGTGGGATCTGCGGATCCGATCTCCACGCGCTGAAACACGCCGAGAAGCTGGTCGACAGCTCGAAGCGCGCGGGAGCGGCGTTCGTGATGGACCTGAAGCGCGACGTTGTCATGGGCCACGAGTTTTGCGCCGAAGTTGCGGACTTCGGTCCCGCCACGCAGAAGCGATTCAAGGCCGGGACTCGCGTCTGTTCCTTTCCGGTCCTGATTCGCCCAACCGGAGTCGAGACAGTCGGATACTCGAATGAAAATCCAGGTGGCTACGGAGAATATATGCGCCTGACCGAGGCGCTGTTGCTCGAGGTTCCCAACGGTCTCTCGACCGAGCGCGCCGCGCTGACCGAGCCGATGGCGGTCGGATATCACGCGGTGCAGAAGGCGCGGCTGACCCCGGACGACGCGCCGCTGGTGATAGGATGCGGCCCGGTCGGGCTGGCGGTAATCGCAGCGCTCAAGCTCAAGGGGCAGCATCCGATTGTGGCGGCGGATTTCTCGGCGCGCCGCCGCGAGCTCGCCCTCAAGATGGGCGCCGATGTCGTAGTCGATCCGAAAGAAAAATCCGCGTACGAGAGCTGGAAGCAGGTGGCAACCTATCGCGATCCGTCCAAGGCGCCGCCGGTGCTGCCGTGGATGCCGGGACCGGCGCTGCGTCCTTCGGTTGTCTTCGAATGCGTGGGAGTGCCGGGGGTGATCGAATCGATCATGGTGAACGCGCAATCAGGCACGCGGATCGTCGTCGTGGGCGTATGCATGGAACGAGATTCGTTCGAGCCGATGTTCGGCATCAGCAAGGAACTGAACGTGCAGTTCGTCCTCGGCTACACGCCCGAGGAGTTCGGGGAGACCCTGTTCAATCTCGCGCAGGGAAATACCAACGCCGATCCGCTGATTACCGGCAAGGTTGGGGTCGAAGGCGTCGCGCAGGCGTTCGAGGACCTCGGCTCGCCCGAGAAGCATGCGAAGATCCTGGTCGAACCGTGGCGTAGCTGACGGAGGGTGGCGATGCATGCACTGGCCGGCAAGAGCACAATCATAACGGGTGGCGGATCGGGAATCGGACGAGCGACCGCGCGGATTTTGGCGCGCGAGGGCGCGCGCGTGATTATCGGCGACGTTTCCGAACGTGATGGCGCCGAGACGGTGCGGATGATTCGCGAACATCAGGGCGACGCGGAGTTCGTCCGCTGCGACGTTGCGCGCGCCGCCGACGCCGACGCGATAGTGGCTGCCGCGGTGAAAAAATTCGGGCGGCTCGATTGCGCGTTCAACAACGCCGGAATCGCCGGCGCGCAGCGCAAGACCGCCGACTACCCGGAAGAAGAATGGGACCGGATCATGGCGGTGAATCTGAAAGGCGTCTGGCTGTGCATGCGCGCCGAGATTCGCCAGTTCCTCGCGCAGAAGTCGCCCGGCGCGATCGTGAACACCGCCTCGGCGGCGGGGCTGGTCGCGGCGCACTCGATGCCCGCGTACACGGCGGCCAAACACGGCGTCGTCGGCCTGACGAAATGCGCCGCGATCGAGTACGGGCGCGCAGCGATTCGCATCAACGACGTATGCCCCGGCGTGGTCGATACCCCGCTGCTGGCCGGCATGATAGCGGAGCAGCCCAAGCTGGCCGGACGCCTCGACCAGGTCGAGCCGATCGGCCGCAAAGCCCGCGCCGAAGAAATCGGCGAGGCCGTTGCGTGGCTGCTCAGCGACGCGGCGTCGTTCGTCACCGGCGCATCGATCTCGGTGGACGGTGGATTGACCGCGGTCTAGCCCGCGATGCTTTCGCTCGATCCGTTTATCGAAGCCTGGGAACTGCGCGATCTGATCCGCAAGGGAGATCTGCGTCCGCGCGAGGTCGCCGAGTTTTTCCTCGCGCGCATCGAGCGGCTCAATCCAACTCTCGGCGCTTACATGACCATCACCGCCGAGCGCGCTCTCGCGGATGGCGGTCGAATGGAAGCCGAGAGCAGACGCGCGTTCGAGCTCCCACTGTACGGCGTTCCATATTCGCTGAAGGATCTGACGCCCACCAGGGAATTTAGAACCACGCTGGGCTCGAAAAATTACGCCGATTCGATTCCCGCGGCCGACGCGGTTATCGCCGCGCGGCTGCGCGACGCCGGTGGAGTTCTGCTGGGCAAGACTACGACGCCCGAGTTTGGCGGACGGCCGACGACCGAGGGTGGCTTGTGCGGTGTCGCCCACAATCCGTGGAACGCGGAATATAACGCCGGCGGATCGAGCGGCGGCGCGGCGGCGCAAATCGCGGCCGGCCTTGGCCCTTTGGCCGAGGGCAGCGACGGCGGAGGCTCGATCCGCGGCCCCGCCTCGAACTGCGGCGTGGTCGGCCTCAAGCCCTCGCGCGGGCGGCTCACCTACGCGCCGCATCGCGGCGAGGCCTGGGGAGGATTCGCTACGCGCGGACCGGTTGCGCGCACCGTGCGCGACGCGGCGCTGATGCTCGACGTGCTGGCGGGTCCGGTGGTCGGAGACCCATATTGGGCCGCGCCGCCCGCGCGCCCATTCGCAGAGGCGCCGCGCGCCGCAGCGCGCAAACTCCGGCTCGCCGCAATCTGTGAAACCAAACTCGGGCCCGTCGATCCCGACGTCGCCGCGTCATTTGAAAGCGCGTGCGCCGCGATGCGCGAACTGGGGCATCGCGTCGAGCTAATCGCACTGGATCCGGGCGCGATGCTGCTGGACTGCGCGCGCGCGCTCATCTGCGTGGGAATCGCGGCGATCCCGATCGCGGACCTCGAATCGGTCGATCCGGTCGTGCGTGAGATGTATCAGCACGGGAAAAACCTATCGGCCGCCGAGTACGTGAACCTGGTCGCGGTGATGCACAACACGGCGCGCGCGATTGTGCAGGCGCTCGATCCGTATGATGCGCTGCTGACGCCTACGATGACGATGCCGCCGATGCGCAGTGGCACGTTTCCCTCGAGTCCTGAGCGGTATCTTGACGAGCTGTGGACATGGATTGCGTTCGAGTATCCGGCCAACGCGACCGGACAGCCCGCAATCACGCTGCCAGCGGGTTTTTCTCGCGACGGACTGCCGATTGGAGTTCAGATCGTTGGCCGGCCGGCCGGCGAGTTCGATTTGATCGCGCTCGCCGCGCAATACGAAACGGCGCGCCCCTGGCGCCACTTGCGCCCGCGCTCCTTCAGCGCATCCAATTCGTGATTTGCGATCCGTGCGAGGATCGCTTTTGCCGCCGGTATCATCGCGGCGGCGGGTTCCGCTAAACTTTCCGGGCCCGGTCAAGGCTCCATAGGCGGCCAGATTGTCTGCCTGGGCGCTCCGCGCATTCGCTGATAATGGCAATTGAAGGTTCCGCGGTGAATTTGACGGCCGATGCGCCGGTCCTCGCATCCGAACACGTATCGTGGCGGCTCAAGCTCCTCTACGGAGCCCCGAATTTCGCCGGCGCCGCGCTGGTAATCCCGATCCTCGTCAACATGCCCAAGTTTTACGCCGATGTGGTGTTGGTGCCGCTCGGCTATCTCGCGATCGCGATTGCACTGGCGCGCTCGCTCGACGCAATGAGCGATCCTGTCGTTGGATGGCTCTCGGATCGGACTCGCACCCGGCTCGGACGGCGCCGCCCGTATCTGATCGTCGGGCCGCCGCTATGCGGGATCGCATTTTACGCGATGATGAGTCCGCCGCGTGGGATGACCGGGACCGCGTCGGCGTGGTGGTTCGGCGTCACGTTCATTCTCTATTTCCTTTTTCATACCGTGTATGTGCTGCCGCATTACGCGCTGGGACCGGAACTGACGCTCGACTACAACGAGCGCTCGAGCCTGTTTGGGGTGCGCGAGTCGTTTACGATTCTCGGGACAATCGTCGCCGCGGCGGCGCCCGGAATCCTGATGCATGTGCTGGGCTGGGATGAGCGGCGCGTCTATCACTTTCTCGGTATCGCGTTCGCGCTGATGCTGACGGCGCTGTACTGGATGTTGGCGTGGGGAGTTCGCGAGCGGCCCGGCTTCACCGCGCGCGAATCGAATCCGCTGGTGCCGGGAGTGCGGCGCGCGCTGCGCAATCGTCCATTCAGGATTCTGCTCGCGAGCTATATCGTCGGCTCGATCACCGGCGCCATACCGGCAACGCTGCTGCCGTTCTTCAACGCCTACGTGATTGAACCGAAGAATCCGGCGCTATGGCTGTCGATCGAGCTGCTGGGCTACTTCGGCGTAGGCTTCCTGTGCCTTCCGCTGTGGGTCGCGGCGGCCAAACGATTCGGCAAGCTGAATACCTGGCTGGCAAGTTTCGGGATGGGCGTATCGGGCGGCGCCGCGATGTATTTTCTGGGCAAAGGCGACACGACGATGCTGATCGTGCTTATTAGCTGGGCGGGCGCGAGTTTCGGCGCGGGCCTGTTCCTGGGTCCTTCGATGCAGGCCGACGTGATCGACTACGACGAGTTCTATACCGGCCGGCGCAGCGAGGGCCAGTACACCGCGTTCTGGAGTATCCTGCCAAAATTCGTGGCGATTCCAAGCGCCGCACTGCCGATCGCGGTGCTGGCCGGAATCGGTTACGTGCCCAACGCGGTGCAGACGCCGGAAGTGATATTCGCGATCAAGGCGATATTCGCACTGGCGCCCGCGATCTGCGGCGCGCTGTCGTTTCTGATCGCGTGGCGATATCCGATCACGAGGAAAATCCATCGCGCAATCCTGGCGGGAATCGAACTTCATAACCAGGGCCAGCCGGCCAGCGATCCCCTGAGCGGCAAGTTGATTTCGCCGCCGAACGCGCGCGGCGTTGACGAGGCCACCGGATGGTTCCTCGACTATTTTTCGGCGCGCGAATTGCGCCGCTTCCTGAAAGACGGCGCCCGCGCGCCGGTGCGCGACGTGGCGGTCGCGGCCGGCTCCGCGATCTCGATATCGATTGCCGCCGCAATCCTCGCGATCGAACGCGTGGACGCGGTCACCGCCGATCCCGGCACGATCGGTTCTCTCAGTGTGGTGACTGCCGGCTTCGCGTTCGCGATATTTCTGTTTCACATGCTGCGGTTGGGTCCCGCGCGGCAACTGGCGTCGGGAATGATCTCGCCCGCGATGGTCCGCGCGCATCTGAACGACGCGCATTGACCGCGGCCGCGATCTCAAGCCCTGAGCATCGCCGCACCGAGTGCCGCGGCGCGCGCGGCGCCGATCAGAGCGGCGCGGTCGTTGAGGATCACCCGGACCGGTATGCGCCGGACGATTTCGCTCATCCGGCCCTTGGCCGCGAAAGCGCGCATGAATTCAGGATCGCCGAGCCGCGGCGCAATCTTCACGGCGATTCCGCCGCCGATATAGACCCCGCCGCTCGCCATCATTCGCAGCGCAAGGTTGCCGGCTTCGCCGCCATAAATCGAAATGAACAGCTCGAGCGCGGCTTCGCATAGCGCGGATTTTTTCTCCATCGCGGCGCCGGTAACCGCCGCCGCGGCGTCGCCGCCCTTGATTTCCTGCGCCAGCCACGGGGGTTCGTTGCCGCGCTGCGTGTCGCGCAGAAATCGGTAGATATTGAACAGGCCGTTGCCCGACAGCACGCGTTCGACGCTCACGCGACCGAACTCGGCGCGCAGAAAGCGCAGCAGATCGATTTGCAAATCGCTGGCCGGCGCGAAATCGGCGTGTCCGCCTTCGCTCGCAAACGGGCGGTGGGTTTGCCCGTCGAAGAAAAGGCCCGCCTCGCCAAGTCCGGTGCCCGCTGAGATCACGGCGGCATTGGCGCGCGGATCGGAAGCGCCCTCGTTCAGAGTCAGAAAGTCGCGCGGCTCGAGCGCGGCGATCCCGTAGGCATTGGCGACGAGATCGTTTATCACCGCGGCGTGCTCAACGCCGGCCTCGCGCGCTATCGAAGCGCCGTCGATCGTCCATCCGGCATTCGACATCCGCGCGCGATTCTCGATCACCGGTCCGGCCACTCCGAAGCACGCCGCGCCGGGGACCAGCTTGTGATGATCGAGAAACGCGCGCACCACGCTTTCGAGGTTCGGGAAATCGCGAGTTGGATAGATCCGCTCGTCCACACAACGGAGCTTTGCGCCCGCGATATCGAAAATGGCGACGCGCGCATGGGTGCCCCCGATGTCACCCGCCAGGATCATTCAGCCGATTACTCTCCAATGGCGGCTCTCGCGTTCGAGCAGATGATCGGCTTCCTTCGGCCCCCAGCTCCCCGCCGGATAATTCGGAAATTCGCGCGGCGGCAGTGCGTTCCATACATCGAGCACCGGCGTGACGATCCGCCATCCCGCCTCGACCATGTCGTCGCGCTGGAACAGGGTGGGATCGCCGATCATGCAATCGAGCAGCAGGGTTTCATATCCGGTCGAAGGAGCGGCGCCGAAATAAGAGGTGTACTTGAAACTCATATCGACCGAACCGATCTTGACCGAGGGTCCAGGAATCTTCGCGCTGAAGCGCAAAGAGATGCCCTCGTCCGGCTGGATATGCATCACCAGCACGTTGGCGGTCATCTGCTCGACGCCGGTGTCTTTGAACAGCAACTTGGGCGCGCGTTTGAAGTTGATTGCAATTTCGGTCACGCGGTCGGCCAGCCGCTTTCCGGTGCGGACGAAAAACGGCACTCCGGCCCAGCGCCAGTTGTCGATATGCAGTTCCAGCGCCGCGTAAGTTTCGATGTGCGACTCCGGCTTTACCTGATCCTCCTTTCGATACGCGGGCACTTGCTTGCCCTGCTCGGTTCCGGCGCCGTATTGGCCGCGCACCGCCATCGAGAGCACCTCTTCGGGCGAGAGGATTTGAATCGCGTTCAGGAGTTTGGCCTTTTCGTCACGTACGGCTTCGGAGTCGAAGGAAGTCGGCGGCTCCATTCCGGTCATCGCGATTAGCTGCATCATGTGGTTGGGCACCATGTCGCGCAGCGCGCCGGCGGTTTCATAATAGCCGCCGCGTTCCTCGACCCCGACCGTCTCGGCGGAGGTGATCTGCACCGAATCGATATAGCGCCGATTCCAGATTGGCTCGAAGATCCCGTTGCCAAAGCGGAACACCAGCATGTTCTGCACGGTCTCTTTGCCCAGGTAATGATCGATCCGGTAGATCTGGTCTTCCTCGAGCACGCTCTTGATTTCCTTGTTGAGCGCCGCCGCGGATTCGAGATCGCGTCCAAACGGTTTTTCGATCACGACCCGGCGCCATGCCCCGGCCTGCTCCGCGGCAAGGCCCGCCGCGCCGAGCTGGCGCACGATTTCTCCGAAGAATTGCGGCGCCACCGCAAGATAGAAAAGGCAGTTGCCGGGCAGGCCCTGTTCTTTCGCGGCTTTGGCGAGGCTGTCTTTCAGGCCGGAGTACAATTTGGGATCGGTGAAGTTGCCGGCGTGGTAGTAAACTTTGGAGACAAACGTCTCCCACAACTTCATATCGACTTCGGAGGTCGCGTATTTCTTGATCTCACCGGAAAGCTGATCGCGGAAAACCTGATCGGTGTAATTCTCAATCGACACACCCACGATCGCGAACTTGTCGGGCAGAAATTTGCTCTGCAG
>Ga0307373_10001240_pt1 | contig 47845 bp, 32 predicted proteins | sample OX2MG_FD_202534 | JGI IMG/M metagenome (GOLD analysis project Ga0307373, IMG submission 202534) | Soil microbial communities from Risofladan, Vaasa, Finland - OX-2 | ecosystem: Environmental > Terrestrial > Soil > Coastal area > Acid sulfate soil | place: Finland: Risofladan, Vaasa | collected...
GGTCTCATTTTCGGACAACGGGGCGGGGTTTCAAGCCCCCCAGGGCTGCCCAAGCGGCGGGGTATCGTCTCACCGAAATCGGGACTCAACCACCTCTTTCCGTCTCAAATAATGTGGGACGTAGCAGTAAGGAAACCGGTGAGACGGCACTCTTCCGCGAACTGTTCGACCGGCTCCAGGCAGGTGATGTGGTCTTGGGCGATCGCTATTATTGCTCGTACTTCATGATCTGCCTGCTACGAGAGCTGGGCGTGGACGTGGTCACGCGACTGCACCAGAAGCGCACTGCGGACTTCCGCCGCGGCAAGCGATTGGGCGCCGGCGATCATGTGGTCACATGGGATCGCCCGGCTCGCCCCGCGTGGATGGACGAGGCGACCTACGAGCGGATGCCGACGTCGATCGAAGTTCGCGAGGTTGAAGTCAAGGTGCCTCCTCGAAAGGGCTTCCGCGTTGATGTGTTGGTCGTCGTGACCACGCTGCTCGACGCCGACAAGTACACTCGCGATGACTTGGCAGATTTGTACCGGCGTCGTTGGTTAGTCGAGTTGGATATTCGCGCCATCAAATGCAACATGGCGTTGGATGTCTTGCGTTGCCAATCGCCCGAGATGGTTCGCAAGGAGATCTGGACGGGCCTGTTGGCGTACAACTTGATTCGGCAAACAATACTCGAGGCGGCGCTGGCGTCGGACAAATCGCCGCGAGAACTGAGCTTCACTGCGGCGCTGCAGAAAACCGCGGCCAGTTGGGCCTTGGCCCCGCTCCTCAGCGAAAGCGCACTGAGCGTACTCATCGACGTCCACCGAAAGCATTTAGCGCAACACCGCGTCGGTCATCGACCCGATCGCGTAGAACCGCGGGCAAACAAACGTCGCCCCAAGGTGCTCGCACTTCTGACCAAGCCGCGAGCAGAAGCACGTGCGGAACTGCTGGCCACCCAAACCTGACACGGCTCTCGCGCCGTGTTTCGCACTTTCAACTTCTGGAGCCAAGCATCGACCCGAGTTGCCGATCAGCGTAACGCTGCCATCGACCCGAACGTCACCGCACGGGATGCGTTCGCGGTGCGCGCCCAGGGCCATCGGCCACCGCGGATCACGACCGGCATCAAAAAAAACCTCGCGCCTCGGCGCCGGCCCCATGGCACGCGCGACCCCCCGTCGCCGTAAGTCCTTGCCCCGCTGGCTGAAGTGCCATTCCCTCCTGGGACCACGCAATACGTCGACCTGTACGGCAACCCCACCTGGCGGATGGACGAGCGCGGCTTCCTGTTCCGCGACCAATACGACGTGGCCACCGGCGCCCAGATCCAGGCGATCCGCGACGTAAACACGGCCCTGACGACCGACCAGCCCGCCGGCTGGACCACGCCGCCCGGTGGCGGCCTGCACCTGATCACCGATACCACCATCGACCCGCTGGGGCGCAGCTTGTTCATCATGGCCCCCTGGATCGAGATCGACGTCAACGGCGTCGCCACGATGGTCCGCCCCACGCAGATGTTCATGTATTTCGACAGCCTGTTGGAAAACTGGGTGGCGGGCGGCTACGCCACCGGCACCGCCCCGAACTACAGCTACACTCTGATCAACCCCGTCTCGATCACCTTCACCGACGAAGTCGGGCATACGCTGCAAGAAGCCCAGGCCATCCGCTCCTACACCGATGGTCCCCTCCTGCCGACCGATTCGTTCCCACAATCGAGCTATTGCCGCTTGGCGACGAACCAATATAGCGATTGCTGCAAGCTGGCCAGCACCCGCAAGTACTTCCTGATTCCTCCCACGGGCACCGGAATGCTCGGCGTGAATTACAACGAGACCGATTTCGGGTACGACATACTCAACAGGCAAAACCGGGTCGTCGCCCCTGGCGGGACGATCACGCGGACGGTAATGGATGCTCGCGATATGGTCGTTTCCACCTGGGCGGGCACGAACGACACCGGCGCGACCTGGCTCGACCCGACCGGCGGCGGAACGCCGGGCAACAACATGGTTGTCGTCACGGAAAACGAGTATGATGGCGGCATGGCTAGCGGCGACGGAAACATGACGCAACTCACCCAACATGTGGACGCCGTGACCTCGCGCGTCACGGTCTTCGGGTTCGATTGGCGGAATCGCCAGATCGTCGTCGATGGCGAAGTCGATCTGTACGCCGTCAAGACGCTCGACAACCTCAATCGGCAACTCCAGGTCGACCGGCACGATACGACCGCCGCGGGGAACCTCATCGCTCGCACCCAGACCAACTGGGACGACCGTAGCCGCAAGTACCAGTCGATCGTGGTCGGTGTCAACCGCCAAGCCGTCTCGTACCGTGGCTACGACCTGACGCCGGAAACCGACTCGCAGGTTTCGAGCGTGGCGGACGACACGATCATGCAACAGGTCGAGTCGACGCTCGACGCCGCCGATAACGTCATCCAGGTCACGACGCGGCGCCGCTTCCACAACGCGACCGGAACCGGCGACCTCACCTCGCCGGCCGGGCCGCAACCGTTGGCGCGCGTGAGCTACGTAGCCATGTACCCCGACGCCATGGGCTGCGGGCAAGCGACCGCCAACTACGGCACCAATGGCGACGTCACGCTCGTCCGCTCGGCGACAATCCCCGCGCGCTCCGATACCATCCTCGTATCCACTGCGTTGTTCAACAGTCGCGGCGAAACCTACCAGACGATTGACCCGGCCGCCACCGTCACCTGCCAGACGTTCGACGACGCCGCCCGCCGCGCCGAGTTGAAATCGAACTGCCAAACCGGCGGCAACTCATCCTCCAGCAGTTCCTCGTCAAGCAGCTCGTCATCGAGTTCGAGTTCCAATGCCTACGCGACTCCGAGGGCCGGAAAAGGGGCCATTCTACTTTTTCAGTAAAAGTAGAATGTCCCCTTTTCCGTTCCGGGCAACTATCCCGCCCAGGCCGCCGGCGTCGGTGGCGACCGCCTGATCGAATTGCTCGTCGAATCCGTACCCGACGACAAGAAGTACGAGCGCCCGGCCGGGTGAACGGCGGAGTTGTGCTGGTGGGCGTCAGCCGGCCGGCGATAGAATGAACTTGATCCATCGGGAGCTTTAGGAGCACATGTTGCCGGATATCATCGATCTCGACGCGGCCTTGCGCCGCTTGGGCGCCAACCACGAATTACTGGGAACCCTCATCCAGTTCTTTTTCGAGGATGCGCCGGACTTACTGGCGAAAATCCGGCAGGGGCTGGCGCAGAACGACGCCGGCGCGATCAGGCTGGCATCGCACCGATTGAGCGGACTGTCGTCGAACTTCGGCGCCGAACTCGCCGTGGCCGCCGCTCGGCGGGTCGAGGAACTTGCCGAAACGAACGATGGGAACCTGCTCCCCCCCGCCGTGGCGGCCCTAGAACATGAAATCTCACTGGTCACCGCGGCCTTGAAGCAGCATGACGTCTGAGCGAGCCGCGAAAGCGGCATCCAATGGCCGCCGCGCCCTTCGCATTACCCCAGGTTATTTGGCTACTTGCCGCGCCCACCGATCTGTGTTAGTCTCAAAGTTATGTCACATTCCTTGCGAGTCTTTGTCGTCGATGACAGCCGGGACGGCGCGTTGACCAGCACCATGCTGCTACGGGCCTTGGGCCACGACGTGAGGTCGGCCCAAGAGGGACATCTGGCGCTGGAAGAAGCGCCGCGTTTCAAGCCCCATCTCATGCTGGTCGACATAGGCATGTCGCCCCTCGACGGCTATGAAATCGCAAAGCGTTTGCGGCAAGAACCCGAACTCGCCAACACCACCCTGGTGGCGGTCACCGGGTACGGAGATCGCGCCCATCGCCAGCGGGCCGAGGTCGCTGGTTTCGCGGAATACCTGGTGAAGCCGATCGGACTCGAACAACTTCGCGAGCTTCTCGGGCGGATTCGCCAGGGAACCAAACCCATCGACGTCCAGGCGCTCACGCCCGAATCGGTTTGACGGTCCCAGCCTGACTCCGTGGCGTCCCGTTGTCAATTTTGGCATCCGCCGCCGGTGAGCAGATAGAGCACCAGTAGCACCGGCAGCGGAATTCCGAGCAGCCATAGCACCGCCCAGCCCAGCTTGCCGGTTCGATCGGTTCCCAACCGACGGACTTTATCCACCGTCTTTTCGACGCCTTCCTTCATCTTGCCCGCGGCTTGATCGATTTTCCCTTCGCGGCGCAATTTGTCGTCGTCGGTGAGTGCCCCAGCCGCTTCCTTGACGCGTCCTTTGACCTGATCTACCTTGCCACTCATGATTACGCTCCTTGAATAGAGATTGGTTTCAATTCCCGGCCCCTTGTGTCCACCACGAATACAGTGCAAATCACATGCCAACGACGAAACACGCAGGATCATTTTTAGGCCCAAAGCACCCACGTTGCGCGGCAACGGGCGTGCGAAAGAAAACGAATCCCCCTAAAAACGGAGATCCAAAAAAACGTGGGGCGCGGCGAAGGGCGCCGCGGGTTGGTGTTGGACCATGAGAATCATCCGCGCGGGGCGCCGTTGGTTCGCCTGGCGAGGCTGGCCACCACGCCGGCCAGTTCGGCCGGCTCGATAGGCTTCGAGGCGTGACGCTGAAAGCCCGCCGCCAACGCGCGCTGTGAATCCTCGTCGCGCGCAAAGGCCGTCAGGGCCAGCGCCATCACCTCTCCGCCGGCCGCCGCGGGAAGCGCTCGCACACCGCGAATCAGGTCGTAACCGTCTTCGTTGGGCATGCCAATGTCGCTGACCAGCACTTCGGGCGGACTCTCGCGGAACTTCCGCAGCGCCTCGGCGGCGCTGGCCGCCGTTTCGACGGTCGCCCCATAAAGCACCAGCATCCTGGAAATCGTTTGTCGACTGTCGGCCTCGTCATCGACGACCAGCACGCGCAAGCCGCTCAGGCTGAGGTCCAGGGCCGGGGTCGGCTTGGCGACGCCGGCGGCGGGCTCGTTGTCGGCGCCGCCGTCGATCGCGGCGGCTACCAGCGGCAGGTTGACCAAGAAGGTCGCACCCTGACCCAGGCCGGCGCTGGCGGCGCGGACGGCGCCGCCGTGCAGTTCGACGACGTGCCGGACAATGGCCAGACCCAAGCCCAGACCGCCGTGCGAGCGCTTCGTGCCATCGTCGGCCTGACGGAAGCGGTCGAAAATGCGAGGCAGAAAGTCGGGCGCGATTCCCTCCCCCGTGTCGCTGACCTCAATCTGAGCTTGCGGTCCATCGCGGCGCAACCGCACGCGAACCGTCCCGCCCGCGGGTGTGAATTTGACGGCGTTGACCAGCAAGTTCAAAACGACCTGTCGCAAACGGTCGGCGTCGCCCATGATGTCGCACGGCTGGGCGTCGACGAGAACATCCAGCCCGACCTGCTTGGCGGAAACCGACGGCCGCACCACCTCGAGCGCCGCCTCCACCACGGCGATCAATGCGACGGGGCGGAGTTTCAGCCGCAACTTGCCGGCGATGATCCGCGATACGTCCAACAGGTCGTCGATCAACCGCGCCTGCGCAAGCACGTTGCGCTCGATGATCTCCAGTCCCTGGGCCGTTTCGTCCTCGCCCAGCGCCCCGGTACGGAGCAACTGCGTCCAGCCGAGCATCGCGGAAAGCGGTGTGCGCAGCTCGTGCGAAAGCGTGGCCAGGAATTCGTCCTTGAGCCGGTTGGCCTCGCGGGCCTCGGCGTTGAGCACATTCTCAATCGCGATCGAGCCCATCCTCGCAAGCTGAGCCAGCACGGCCTCGTCGTCCTCGTTGAACTCGCCCTCCGGCTTGTCGCAAACGTGGACCAGGCCCAAGGCGCGTCCTTCCCGGTCGGTCAAGGGCGCGGCCAACCACGCATCTTCCGCGTGATCGCCGGCAAGGATCGTTCCCAGGGCGCGCCAGGGCGGCAGGCCGGCCAGGGACACCGCGCGTGGATCCGCCTGAATCAACTCGCGCCATGCGGCATTCCAATCGGCGCTTGCCTGGGCGTCGCTCGACGTGGGCCCGTCTTCCGCCGCCGAGGCGTAGCAGCGCGGCGCCGACTCGACTTTGTCCCAATCGCCGATGGCCGTCGCTTGGCGAGCGCCCAGCACGTCGCGGGCGGCGTCCGCCACGAGGTGCAACATCTCCGTTGACGAGGGGGCCGAATGGATCGTGAGCGAGGCCTGGGTCAGCCGGTGCAATTGCTCGGCGCGCTGGCGCATATGCCGTGCCTGGCGCTCGACCTCGCGGGTTTTCCGGTGCAGATCGAGAAACACCGAGACCTTGGTCCGCAAGACCTCGGGCACGATCGGCGCCAGGATGTAATCGACCGCCCCCAGCGAGTAGCCGCGGGCGACCAGCATGTCGTCGCCGAACGAGGTGATGAAAATGATCGGCGTGTGTTCCGAATACTTCCGTTGGCGGATCAAGGCCGCCGTCTCGAACCCATCCATGTCCGGCATGTTCACATCGAGCAAGATCATCGCGAAATCGCGTTCCAACAGGCGCCGCAGCGCCTTGCGGCCCGATTGCGCGGTAATGATGTTTGGACACAGATCCTCCAACAGCGCCGAGAGTGCCAGCAGCTTGTCGGCACGGTCGTCGATGATCAAGATCGCGAGTCCGTCGTCCACGGTAGACCTCTAACCCCTATTTCCCTATTTCCTCAGCCAGGCCCCCAGCATCGCCAAGAGCTGTTCGGTATCGACCGGCTTGGCGATGTAGTCCGAGGCGCCGGCTTCGATGCACTTTTCGCGGTCGCCCTTCATCGCCTTGGCCGTCAGCGCGATGATCGGCAGGTCGCTGAACTTGCCCGACTCGCGAATGGCCCGCATCGTGTCGTAGCCGTCCATGGTCGGCATCATGATGTCCATCAGCACCACATCGATGTTGGCCGTGTCGTCGAGCCGCTCGAGCGCGGCGCGGCCGGTTTCGGCCCGCACGACTTGCATCTCGTGCCGCTCCAAGAGACTGGTCATCGTGAAGATGTTGCGCACGTCGTCGTCGACCACCAGCACGCGTTTGCCCTCCAGCACGCGGTTGGGGTCGTGCAGTTTCTCGACCATCGCCCGCGCCGCGGGCCGCAGCGTTCCGAGGCGGCGATGCAGGAACCGGCTGGCTTCGTCCACGAGCCGCTCGGTCGAGGGCGCGACGCTGAGCAGCAGTTGCCGCTCGAGTCGCCGCAGGCGTTCGGCTCCGCCGGCGGACAACTCGCCGACCAGATCGCCGACCACGGGCACGCTCGCCAAGTCCGAGTCGCGGCGAAGGGCGTCGAGCAGATCCAGCGCCGCGCCGGCCGCGCCGGTGAGCGAAACGACCAGACAATCGGGGCGCTGGGCGCGAACGGCCGCCTGCGCGCCGTCGTCCAAGGGGAGCGCGGCGATGCGCAGGTCGTCGCCTTCGAGCAAGTCGATCAGCTCGTCATGACGTTTCTCATCGCCGACCAGCACCAGCGCTCTGGGCCGCGGCGCGGCACAGGTTTCAATGCGCGTCCATGCCGCTTCGAGATCGTTCTGGCTTTGCAAGGGCTTGGCGAGCGATCCGATCGTGCCCAGACGGGGGCCGCTTTCGATCTCGTCGTTGGTGGTGATCAGGTAAACCGGAATGTGCCGCGTCGCCAGGTCGTCCCGCAAATGGGCCAGAATGCGCCAGCCGTTGATGTCGGGCAGGTGGATGTCGAGCGTGATGGCCATCGGCTGCAACTTTCGCGCCAGCGCCAGGCCATCGGTGCCGCGCATCGCCACGGCCCCCTTGAACCCGCGCCGGCGCGCTGAATCCAAGAGGACGCGGGCGAAGACCGGGTCGTTTTCGATGATGACGAGGGCATGATCGCCGGGCTGCATCTGGTCGCGGTCGTCGTTCAAATCGACGACGGCGGGCACGATGGCGGGCTGAATGCTCAGGGCGACCGCCTCATACGGCGGCAAGGGAGGGATCGGCGGGTGAGGCAGCCGCGTTTCGGACCGCTGGGGCTTGACGGGCACGTAATTCAGGGGCAGGTAAAGCGTGAATGAGCTCCCCTCGCCCGGCGTACTTGCCAGGCGGATTTCACCCCCCAGCAACCGCGCGATTTCGCGGCTGATGGCCAGTCCCAGCCCGGTGCCGCCGTACTTGCGGCTGGTGCTGCCGTCGGCCTGCTGGAAGGCCTCGAAAATGATTTGCTGCTTCTCGGGCGGAATGCCGATCCCCGTGTCGCTCACCGTCAGGGCGATCACTCGATCGGCACGGTCGAGCGCCTCGTGGCCCAGGCTCCAGCCGCCGACGACCGGCGCCACTTGCACCGAAACGGTGCCTCGCTCGGTGAACTTGAAGGCGTTCGAGAGCAGGTTCTTGAGCACCTGCTGTAACCGCTTGGCGTCGGTCACCACCGCCGCGGGCAGGCCCCTATCGAAACCCAGGGCGAATTCGAGCCCGCGGGCCTCGGCCACATGGCGGAAGGTCCGTTCGACGTAATCGTGCAGTTCCTTGAAGGAGACCTCGCCCACGTCGAGCACCACCGTGCCGGATTCGATCTTCGACAGGTCGAGGATGTCGTTGATCAGCGACAGCAGGTCGTTGCCCGCCGCGTGGATCGTTTGCGAAAACTCCACCTGCCGGCTCGAAAGGTTGCCGTCGGTGTTGCGCGCAAGCTGGTCGGAAAGGATCAGCAAGCTGTTCAGGGGCGTGCGGAGCTCGTGCGACATGTTGGCCAGAAACTCCGACTTGTACTTCGAAGTCAGCGCCAATTGGGCGGCCTTCTCCTCCAGCGCCCGCCGGGCTTGCTCGACCTCGCTGTTCTTCCGCTCGACTTCCACGTTCTGCTCGGCCAGCAATTGCGCTTTCTCGCCAAGCTGCTGGTTCGTCCCTTGCAATTCGTGCTGCTGGGTCTGCAGTTCGCGCGCCAGCGACTGCGACTGCTTGAGCAGATCCTCGGTGCGGGTGTTGGCCTCGATCGTGTTGAGCACGATACCGATGCTCTCGGTCAACTGGTCGAGGAAGGTCAGGTGCATCGGGTTGAAGCGGTCGAGCGAAGCCAATTCGAGCACCGCCTTGACATGGCCCTCGAACAACACGGGCAGCACGATCACGTTTTGCGGGGAGGCCTCGCCCAGCCCGGAGGAGATCTTGATGTAGTTCGGCGGAACCTCGCTCAGCAAGATCCTCTGCTTCTCCACGGCGCACTGGCCGACCAGCCCCTCGCCCAGGTTGAACACGCTGCCGACCTTGTTCCGCTGCTTGAAGGCGTAGCCGGCCAGAAGCTTGAGCCGTGGCTCGTCGTTCGACTGATCCATGGTGTAGAACGCGCCTTGCTGGGCTTCGACCACCGGCGCCAGTTCGGAAAGGATTAGCCGGCCCACCGCCAGCAGATCCTTCTGGCCTTGCAACATGCGCGAGAACTTGGCCATGTTGGTCTTCAGCCAGTCCTGCTCGTTGTTCTTGACCGTGGTGTCCTTGAGGTTGCGGATCATTTCGTTGATGTTGTCCTTGAGCGCGGCGACTTCGCCGGAGGCTTCGACCTTGATGCTCCGCGTCAGGTCGCCCTTGGTCACGGCCGTGGCGACCTCGGCGATCGCGCGCACCTGGGTGGTCAGGTTGGCCGCGAGCTGGTTGACGTTGTCGGTCAGATCCTTCCAGGTGCCGGCGGCGCCGGGCACGCTGGCCTGGCCGCCCAGCTTGCCTTCGACGCCCACCTCGCGCGCCACGCTGGTGACCTGGTCGGCGAAGGTGGCCAAGGTGTCGATCATCCCGTTGATCGTGCCGGCCAGCGCGGCGATCTCGCCCTTGGCGTCGACCGTCAGCTTGCGGGTCAGGTCGCCGTTGGCCACCGCCGTGACGACCACGGCGATGCCGCGAACCTGGCTGGTGAGATTGCCGGCCATGAAATTGACGTTGTCGGTCAGATCCTTCCAGGTGCCGGCCACGCCCTTGACCTCGGCCTGGCCGCCCAGCTTGCCCTCGGTACCCACCTCGCGGGCCACGCGCGTCACTTCGGCGGCGAACGAACTGAGCTGGTCGACCATCGTGTTGATCGTGTCCTTGAGCTCCAGGATCTCGCCCTTGACGTCGACGGTGATCTTTTTCGAGAGGTCGCCGTTGGCCACCGCCGTGGTGACCGCCGCGATGTTGCGGACCTGGCTGGTGAGGTTGCCGGCCATGAAGTTGACGTTGTCGGTCAGATCCTTCCAGGTTCCGGCCACGCCTTGCACGTCGGCTTGCCCGCCCAGTTTCCCCTCGGTACCCACCTCGCGTGCCACGCGCGTCACTTCCGAGGCGAACGAGCGGAGCTGATCGACCATCGTATTGATCGTATTCTTCAACTCCAGGATTTCGCCCTTGACGTCGACGGTGATCTTTTTCGACAAGTCGCCGTTGGCCACCGCCGTGGTCACCGCCGCGATGTTGCGCACCTGGCTGGTGAGGTTGCCGGCCATGAAATTCACGCTGTCGGTCAGGTCTTTCCAGGTGCCGGCCACGCCCTGCACGTCGGCCTGGCCGCCCAGTTTCCCCTCAGTGCCGACCTCGCGTGCCACGCGCGTCACTTCGGAGGCGAATGAACGGAGCTGATCGACCATCGTGTTGATCGTGTTCTTCAACTCCAGGATCTCGCCCTTGACGTCGACCGTGATCTTCTTCGACAAGTCGCCGTTGGCCACCGCCGTGGTGACGGCGGCGATATTGCGGACCTGGCTGGTGAGGTTGCCGGCCATCGAGTTGACGCTGTCGGTCAAGTCCTTCCAGGTGCCGGCCACGCCCTTGACTTCGGCCTGCCCGCCCAGCTTCCCTTCGCTGCCCACCTCGCGCGCGACGCGCGTCACCTCGGAGGCGAACGAGTTGAGCTGATCGACCATCGTATTGATCGTGTCTTTCAGTTCCAGGATTTCCCCGCGCACGGCCACGGTGATCTTCTTCGAGAGGTCGCCGGTGGCCACCGCCGTGGTCACGGCGGCGATGTTGCGCACCTGGGCCGTCAGGTTGCCGGCCATCGAATTGACGCTGTCGGTCAAGTCCTTCCAGGTGCCGGCCACGCCTTTGACCTCGGCCTGCCCGCCGAGAATGCCTTCCGTGCCGACTTCACGGGCCACGCGCGTCACTTCGGCGGCGAACGAGCTGAGCTGATCGACCATGGTGTTGATCGTGTTCTTCAACTCCAGGATTTCGCCCTTGACGTCGACCGTGATTTTCTTCGAGAGGTCGCCGGTGGCCACCGCCGTGGTGACGTCGGCGATGTTGCGGACCTGGGCCGTGAGGTTGCCGGCCATCAGGTTCACGCTATCGGTCAGATCTTTCCAGGTGCCGGCCACGCCGCGGACGTCGGCTTGGCCGCCCAGCTTCCCCTCGGTGCCCACTTCCCGCGCCACGCGCGTCACTTCCGAGGCGAACGAGCGGAGCTGATCGACCATGGTGTTGATCGTGTCCTTCAGCTCGAGGATCTCGCCTTTGACGTCGACGGTGATCTTCTTCGAGAGGTCGCCGTTGGCGACCGCCTTGGTCACGTCGGCGATGTTCCGCACCTGGCCGGTCAGGTTGCCGGCCATGAAGTTCACGTTGTCGGTCAGATCCTTCCAGGTGCCGGCGACGCCCTTGACGTCGGCTTGGCCGCCCAGCTTGCCTTCCGTACCCACCTCGCGGGCCACGCGCGTCACCTCGGCCGCGAATGAACTGAGCTGATCGACCATCGTGTTGATCGTATTCTTCAACTCCAGGATTTCGCCCTTGACGTCGACGGTGATCTTTTTTGAGAGGTCGCCGTTGGCCACCGCCGTAGTCACCGCGGCGATGTTGCGGACCTGGCTGGTGAGGTTGCCGGCCATGAAATTCACATTGTCGGTCAGATCCTTCCAGGTGCCGGCCACGCCCTTGACCTCGGCCTGCCCGCCCAGCTTGCCTTCCGTACCCACCTCGCGGGCCACGCGCGTCACCTCGGCCGCGAACGAGCTGAGCTGATCGACCATCGTGTTGATCGTGTTCTTCAGTTCCAGGATCTCGCCCTTGACGTCGACGGTAATCTTTTTCGAGAGGTCGCCGTTGGCCACGGCGGTGGTGACGGCGGCGATGTTGCGGACCTGGCTGGTGAGGTTGCCGGCCATCGAGTTGACGCTGTCGGTCAAGTCCTTCCAGGTGCCGGCCACGCCGTGGACGATGGCTTGCCCGCCGAGCTTGCCCTCGGTGCCCACTTCGCGGGCCACGCGGGTGACTTCCGAGGCGAACGAACGGAGCTGATCGACCATCGTGTTGATGGTCCCCTTGAGTTCGAGGATTTCACCGCGCACGTCGACGGTGATCTTCTTCGAAAGATCGCCGTTGGCCACGGCGGTCGTGACCGCGGCGATGTTGCGGACCTGGGCCGTCAGGTTTCCGGCCATCGAGTTGACGCTGTCGGTCAGATCTTTCCAGGTGCCGGCCACGCCTTTCACTTTGGCCTGCCCGCCCAGCTTCCCTTCGGTGCCCACCTCGCGCGCCACGCGGGTGACTTCCGAGGCGAACGAACTGAGCTGCTCGACCATCGTGTTCACGGTCTTGGCCGTGCGCAAGAACTCACCCCGCAACGGCCGCCCTTCGATTTCCAGGGCCATCGACTGGGACAGGTCGCCCTTGGCCACGGCGCCGATCACGCGCGCCGTTTCGCTGGTGGGATGCACCAGGTTGCCGATCAGCGAGTTGACCGATTCGAGCGACTCGGCCCATGCGCCGCTGACATGGCCGATGGAAGCTCGCTGCGAGATGCGCCCTTCCTTGCCGACCACCCGGCAGACCCGCTCGAGTTCGCCGGCCATTTTTTGGTTGAGTTCGACGACGTCGTTGAACGCCTCCGCGACCGAGCGGTCGAGGCCGCTCAAGTCGGCGGGCAGGCGTACGGAAAAGTCGCCCAGCTTCAAGGCCGACAAGGCGGCGAACAATTGCCGCTTGTCAAGCGCCGCGTCGGAAGTCGCCGGTACGGGCGGGACCGCGGCGTTTCGTCCGCCCTGTTTCGCGTTGCCGTTGTTCGCGGCGCGCCGGGCGTGCTTCTTGCCGTTTCCGTCGCTCTGGGCGCGTTTGCCTTGCGTGGGAGCCGTCTGCGATTGCAGCGTCGATGCCATGGTCGCGGCCTTATCGATAGAAGATTTTTTTCAGTTTCCTTGGACACGCCGGCCGATGGGGAGGGGAACCTCATTGAGTTTGATCAATGGGTTCGTCAAACGATCGAGCGGGCGGTTTCGTTATACTTCACGCGGCCAACAATGAGACATTCACGGTGGCTGGGGCAGAGCGTCAGCGATGCCCCGGTCGTCATCTAGCCGGGGCATCGCTGACGCTCTGCCCCAGCCACCACTTTCTCGTGACAAAATGTCTCATTCTCGGCCGCGCGAAGTATAGAGCCTATTCCAAAACCGCCGTTGTGGTGCGGGCGCCCCGCCTGCCCGGCGGTTTTGGCATAGGTTCTTAGTCTAGGTTGTACGGCGAACCAGTGTCAATGAGTGGGTGACAGCACTGACAGCACTGACAGCACTGACAGCACGGAAGCCGCCAAAGCATACGTCGCGGGGTCGTGTCGGCGTGTGGTATCACGACGGAGGGTACTGGCAGCCCCCACATCAACCTGGTTGCGGTGCAACCAGGTAGCCCGGCCCTCCCCCATCGGAGTGCCTGCGGCCTAGGGTGTTCGGCGCCTTTACCTCCGAATCAGCACTCGACCTAAGTATCCTCGGCCGCGACGTTCTAGCGAATTTCGACCTGATCCTCGGCCGCCGGCGAAACGAAGTGCTTCTCTTGGCGCCGCCGCACCAGTATTTCGTAGCGGTGCCGCCGTGACCGGTCGAGCCCCGCGTGTTGTGCCGAAGGATCGCCAACCACAGTGGCCCGCGCAAGTGCTCGTCAAGGAGAAATCGCAGCATGGCTCACGGGCTCTCGGCCTGCGGCACCCGCTCCAGCGTACTGGTAAGATAATCGCAATGCCAACAGGGCATGGCTCACGGGCTCTCGGCCTGCGGCACCCGCTCCAGTCGCTACCGCAAGTCGGCGATGTTGATTCGGCTCGGGTTGACTCCTTGCTGCCGATCGAGCTCGCTACGGCAGGCGGCGACGTAGGCGTCCACTTCGCTTCGGTTATCGAGGTAGAACGCAATGACCCTGTGGATCAGGGCTAGAGGTAAGCTTGGATACTGGCTGCCGCCAGATCAGCTGCCGCCAGATCATCTGAGACGTAGCACCTTCATCCGCCCAAAAAGCTGGTACACCGTTTCCGGATGAACCTACTCTTGCGTGTCCGACAGCCGCCAACTCTTGAGCTTGCGCTGTAGCGTGCGAACCGAAATGCCCAAGGCGCGGGCGGCCTGCGTGCGATTGCCGCCGCATTGGTGCAAGGTGCGCCAGACCGCCTCCCGTTCGAGATCGCCGAGGCTGGCCTCGCCGGTGCGCGGCGGCGCGCTCTCGACGGCCGCCGCCGCCTGCCGCGCGCTTTCCGGCAGGTCGTCGAGCGTCAGCCGGTCGCCACGGGCCAACACGACCATGCTCTCGATCACGTTGCGCAGTTGGCGGACGTTTCCGGGCCAGGCGTGCGAATCGAGCCACTGGACCAGCGCCCCATCGAGTGTCGGCCGAGATCGCGCGTTCACGCGGCACGATTCGTCGAGGAACGTATCGACCAGGAGCGGAATGTCGTCGCGCCGCTGGCGCAAGGGCGGAAGCTGGACCACGACGACGTTGAGGCGGTAGTAGAGATCCTCGCGAAACTCGCGATCGGCCATCATGCGCGTCATGTCGCGGCTGGTCGCCGCCACCACGCGGACGTCGACCTTCCGTTCGTTGTTGCCCCCCACCGGCACAATCAGGAATGTTTCAAGCACGCGGAGCAGTTTGGCCTGGGTGACCAGGGCGCAGTCGCCGATTTCGTCGATGAACAGCGTGCCGCCGTGCGCCGCCTCGAAACGCCCTTTGCGGTCGGCGGCGGCGCCGGTAAAGGCCCCTTGCACATGTCCGAACAGTTCGCTCTCGACCAGATTTTCGGGCACGGCGGCGATGTTCATCGCCACGAACGGCCCGTCGCGGCGGCGGCTGCGCCGGTGGATGGCCTCGGCCGCCAATTCCTTGCCGGTGCCGGATTCGCCGCACACCAAGACCAGGCTTTCGCTCTGGGCGGCTCGTTCGATGCGGTCGAAGACATCGAGCATGGCCGCGGATCGCCCGACCAGCCGATCGAAGCCCGGCGCGTCGCCGGAGTCGCCCGCCGCGGGCGGACGCGCGCGGCGGACTAACTGGCCCACCAGCAAGAGCAGCGCTTCGGGGTCGACCGGCTTGATCAGGTAGTCGGCCGCGCCCAACTTCATGGCCGCCACCGCCGACGCGATCTCGCCGAAGGCGGTGAGCATGACGAAGGGCGTCTCGGGCCGACGTGACCGCCAGTCGCGCAGCAAGTCGATGCCGCTGTCCCGCCCCAAACGCACATCGCTGATCACCAAGCCCACGGGACGATCAACGTGGCCCATCGCTTCGTGTGGACTGTGGGCGGTCAGCACCTCGAACTGCTCCATCCGCAGCAGCCGGGCCAACGCTTCGCGCTCGGCCTGCTGGTCCTCGACCACCATCACGATCGTCTTGATTTTCATCGTGTCGGTGGGCAGCCCTTGGCCGTCGTCGGGGCGTCGAACGTCCGAGCGTCGTACACGCGCTTCGCTTTCCTGCTTCCCTGCGGCCGCGGCGCGCTGGATTGTCACGCGATGAGTGACGCCGCTCCAAGCCGAACATACGGAGGAGGAATCGGCCAGTCGGCCGAGTCTCAAGAGAGATTCATTCTCGAATGATCTATTTCATTGCACAGTGGCTCGCTCTATGCACATTCTATGCCATGTGAGACAATCCACGCGACTCAAGGCGAATGTGCGGTTCGCTGGTGCCAAAAGCCGGTTTTGGCAGCGCCGGTTGGTCGATTTGAAACCGCGCTGGTCGCTAAAGCACCAATCCTGGTTCTATACTTCACGCGGTCGAGAGTGGTGGCTGGGGCAGAGCGCAAGCGATGCCCCGGTTGCAATCTAGCCGGGGCATCGCTTTTAGGCTCTGCCACCCCCGGTCGCAATCTAGCCGGGGCATCGCTTAGGCTCTGCCCCAGCCACCGCTTTCTCATGAGTCCTTTTTTTTGTCGACGCGCGCTGCGCCGATACCGGCCGACATTCTGCCGCGAGCGACACGACAGGCGCGTGACATTCCGTCGCACCCTGGAGCGGCACGTCGACGGCGTTCCGGCGTCCTTAAAGCATTGCCTTGCAATATGTTGCAACGACAAACGACGCGAGGGCGGATCGTCCATGTTCGCACGGCACTGTGTTTGCAATCAAGCTGGGCAACCGGCGCACTCGCCGGGCACGGGCGGCAACCGGTGCCAACACAAGGAGGGTATGTCATGGACCACGTTCCTCGGCGGATCATGATGATTTCCACGCACGGTTACGTCTCCGCAGTGCCCGAGTTGGGCCGCCCCGACACCGGCGGCCAAGTGGTCTACGTGCTGGAAGTGGCTAAGCAACTGGCCCAGACGGGCTGCCAAGTCGATATCCTCACGCGGCGATTCGAGCAGCGCCCCAAGGTCGAAGCGGTGGCGGAGGGCGTGCGCGTGCTCGGTTTTCCCTGCGGCGGCGAGGCATTCATCCCCAAGGAATCGCTTTGCGAACACATACCCGAATGGGTTGCGCATGCGGCGGACTACATCCGCCGCGAGCGGCTGCGTTACGACGTCATCAACAGCCACTACTGCGACGCGGGACTCGCCGGCGTCGCGCTGGCCGCGCGGATCCGAGCGCCTCACGTCCACACGCCCCACTCGCTCGGCGCGTGGAAGCGAGATTCGATGGGCGGCGACCCCGCGGAACTCGAGCGGAACTACGACTTCCGCCGCCGTATCCACGATGAGCGCGAGGTTTACGCCGCCAGCGACCTGCTGCTGGCCACCACGCCCGTGCAACGCGGCGTGTTGGAAACGCCCGAGTACTCGGTCCCGCCCGAACGCATCCGCGTGGTTCCGCCAGGCTACGACGACACGCGCTTCTCGCCCGTGTCGCCCGCGGCTCGACACTCGATTCGACACCGCTTGGGCGTCCGTGGCCCAATGGTTCTGGCGCTGGGCCGCGCGGCGCGGAACAAGGGTTACGATCTGCTGCTGCGCGCGATACCCGCCGTGTTGGCCCGAGTGCCCGACGCGCGGCTTTGGCTGGCCATCGGTTCGTCGCGCCCCGCCGACGAGGAGCGCCGCGAGTTGGCGGCGCTTTCCGAATTGGCCGCCGGGCTGGGCATCGCCGACCGCGTCGAACTTCGCGGCTACGTCCCCGACGACCAGTTGGCCGATCATTACCGCGCCGCCGACGTCTTCGCCCTGAGCAGCCGTTACGAGCCGTTCGGCATGACGGCCATTGAGGCGATGGCCTGCGGTACGCCGTGCGTGATCACCACCGAGGGCGGTCTGTGGGAGTTGGTGACCTACGGGCGCGACGCCCTGTACGCCGATCCGTTTCTGCCGAAGGCCTTCGCGCGCTCGCTCTGCCAGGTGCTCGAGCAACCGCGCCTGGCCGACCAGCTTGGGCGGAACGGCCTTGCGAGGGTTCGCGCCGGATTCGCCTGGCGAAACGTGGCGGTGGGTGTGGCCAACGCCTACCAATCGGCCACGCGACGTTGGCTCGCGGGCCACGCGGGCCACGCCGCGCGGCAGCCGACTCGGCTCATGGGCACCGGGGGCTACGCGGCATAATGGGATCCTCCCGAGTTTCGCCGCGGCACGGGTCGCCAGCTATCGACGGGTCGCGAGCGATCGTGTTCGTATCGGTTTGGCTTGCGGCCGCGTTCATCGTTTCGCCGGCGTTGCCCGGTTGCGCCACGACCAGCCGGTCGGACACGGCTCGCACGGCGACCGAACAGTTGGTGGTCTCCACCGCCCTGGATCGGGCGATCGATGCGATCGACTTCGCGCCGCTGGCGGGCAAAGACACGTACCTGGACACGACGTACCTGGAAGGCGTCGTGGACAAGAACTACCTGATCAGTTCGCTGCGCCAGCGCATGTTCGCGCAAGGCTGTCGGCTGAAAGCGGACAAGGCACAGGCCGGTTACGTGGTCGAGGCACGGGCCGGCGCCGTTGGCACCAACCGCCACGATGTGTTGCTCGGCGTTCCGGCCGTCAGCGCCGGAGTGCCCGTGGGCCCTTTAGCCGGAGCGTCGATTCCGGAAATCGCCTTCGCCAAGTCGACCGATCAGAAGGCCGTGGCCAAGGTGGCCTGCTTCGCGTACGACCAGCGCACGGGTCAGCGGTTTTGGCAATCGGGCATGTTTCCAGTGGCGGTTGACGCCAAGGACGCATGGATTCTGGGCGCCGGGCCGCTCGAGCACGGTTCGATGCATGAGCAAACTCGCGTCGCTGGCTCGCCGTCGCGTTTCTGGCGGCGCAAAAAGGAACTGGAGCCGCCTCAACCCACGACCTCCGTGTCGGCCAAGGTCATCTTTGAAGAACGCCCGGTCATGCGTCGTTAAGACGTCTGCCGGACGCTTATGGTGTACCTATGCTCAATCGCGTCGAAACCTGGTGGCGGCGTCCGGCGGGAGTGCGCGAGATCCTGGTGATGGCCTTGCCGTTGATCGTCTCGAACCTGTCGTCGACGATCATGATCTTCACCGACCAGGTATTCCTGGCCCATTATTCGACCGACGCGGTCGCGGCCGCCTTGCCGGCCGGCAACCTGATCTACTTGGCCGTTTGCTTTCCACTGGGCGTGGCGGGTTACGTCAGTACGTTCGTGGCCCAGTACCACGGGGCCGGGCGTCCCGAGCGGATCGGACGCGTCGTGTGGCAGGCGGTGTTGCTGGGCCTGGCGACGATACCTCTGATCTTGCTGACGGTCCCTTTGGCCTCGGCGGTCATCCGTTGGGCAGGACACCCGGCGGAGGTCGCGTCGTTGGAAATCGAATTCTACCGGGCGCTTTGCTGGGGCGAATCCAGCGTGGTGTTGGCGGCGGCGCTATCGAGTTTTTTCACCGGCCGCGGCGACATGTGGACGGTGATGATCGTCGATAGCCTGGCCGCGGGGTTGAACGTGGCGTTCGACTACGCCTGGATCTTCGGGCATTTCGGGTTTCCAGAGTCGGGGGTGGCCGGGGCGGGCTGGGCGACCTCGGCGGCCACGTTGTTTCGCGTGGTAGTCTACGTCACGCTTTGGCTACGCCCCGTGTTCCGCAAGAAGTACCAGACGCTGGCCGGCTGCCGTTTCGATCGCGAATTATTTGGCCGGTTGCTGTGGTTCGGCGCGCCCAACGGGTTGCAGTACCTGATCGAAGTCGGGGCGTTCGGCGTGTTCATCGTGCTGGTCGGCCAGATCGGCAAGAACGAACTGGCCGCCTCGAACCTGGCGTTCAACCTGAACGCGCTGGTGTTTATGCCGGTGCTGGGAATCGGCGTGGCCACCATCACGCTGGTGGGCCGGCACCTGGGCGAAAACCGGGCCGACCTGGCCGCCCGCTCCACCTGGACCGCGCTCGGGCTGGCGGTCGTCATGCTCTTGCCGTTGGCGGCGATTTACGTGCTGTTTCCCAACGCGCTACTGTGGGCCTACGGTCATGCCGGCGACTCGACGGCCGACGCCGCGCCGCGCAAGTTGGCGGCGGTCCTGTTACGCTTTGTGGCCTTTTACTCGCTCTTCGACGCCATGAATGTGATTTTCGCCGGCGCGATCAAGGGGGCCGGCGACACCCGCTTCGCCATGCTCACGACCGTCTCGGCGGCGCTGGGAGCGGCGGCCTTCATTTGGATCAGCCAGGAATGGTTGCACCTCGGTCTGCATGGAGCGTGGTTTGTCGTCACCGGTTGGATCAGTGTCTTGGGCGTCGTCTTTCTGCTCCGTTTCATGCAAGGAAGCTGGCGCACGATGCGGGTCATCGAGCCTCTCGCCGGCAAGCGTAGCTGAATCCGCAAGATGCTCGACCACCGTCACGATCGTCTTGTTTTTTATCGAGCCGGCGCGGCGGGAAGCCGCACGCGGAATCGTCCGCCGCCGCCGGGCCGGGTCTCGCAGTGGATCTGGCCGCCGCCCTCCTCGGTGTACTTCTTGACCAGTGACAACCCTAAGCCAAGGCCCAGGGCCTTGGTGGAATAGAAGGGCAGGAAGACGCTTTGCCGTTGCGCGGCGGGCACGCCCGGCCCGTCGTCCGAGACGATCAACTCCCAGCATCCCGGCCCCGCGGCGGCCTCGACCTCGATCCGCCCGCCAGGGCCCATCGCCTCACGCGCGTTGTTCAACAGGTTCAGCAGAATCTGGCGAAGCCGCGACGGGGCGATCCGGACACGGGCCGGTTCGTCGGGCCAACGCGTCTCGACGGTGACTTGTTCGTCATCAAGGGCACGGCGGAGCAAGCCCAGCATGTCGCGAACCGCGGCGCCAAGGTCGACGTCCTCGGCGTCGTGCGGCTCGGCCCGCGCGTAACCGAGCATCTCGCGCATCAGCAAATCGATGCGCTCGATCTCGCTCGCCGATTGGTGGAGCACGTCGGCGATCTCGTCGTCCGCGAGCGCGGCCTCACGACGGTGCATTTTGCCGATGGCGTACAAGTTGAGCCGGACGGCGTTGAGCGGGTTGCGGATTTCATGGGCCAGGCCGATGATGAGTTGGCTCAATTCGGTCGCGCGCCGCAGGTCGGCCTGGTCGAGCCGCCGCTGCAAGTCCGCCGCTTGCCAACCGACCCGCCGCAGCGAAAAGGCCACCACGAGCAGCACCAGCACCATGCCGCCGATGACCACCGTCCATCCCAGCGCCACGCGACTGGCGCCGGCCCGCAGATTGGCCGCCAGCCAATCGGTGCTCAAGCCTGAGTGGTACGCGCCCCATGCTCCTAACAGAACCACGAGAACCAGCGCCGCGGCCATCGCCAGGTACGAGGCGAGGGTATGTTGCCGCAGCCGCCGACGGTCGTTGGACACCGTCGAGTCGTCGAACATCCGATCATCGCACACGGCTTTACTTCCCTGCTTGCCTGCGGCTCCGCACATGGCGGAGCGGTGAATCGTAACGCGATGGGTGACGCCACTCCAAGCCGGACATGCGGAGAAACTCGCCAGTCATGCCCGCGTCTCAAGAGATTCATTCTCGAATGAGCTATTTCATTGCACGGCGGCACACTCTATGCACATTCTATGCCGCGTGAGACGATCCACGCGACGCAAGGCGAGTATGTGGCTCGCTGGTGCCAAAAGCCGGTTATTGGCACCGCTGGCTGGTCGATTTGGCACCACCGGTTGGTTGATTTGGAACCGCGCTGGTCGCTAAAGCACCAATCCTTGTGCCTGTAGCGGAACTCGTGAGAGTTTCGATGCGCCGCCACAAACGGTCGGAATTCTCACGAATTGGTTCTCCAGACATTCGCCATGCGACCCATCGCGCCCGCCTTATCACGTTCAAGCATGCCCTTCCCACCACGTTCTCTTTGTCCCTCGGCGATGCGCGTCCCCGTGGAACCCGGCCAACTAAGGACGGCCAGCGGCCTGGGCCGGACTATCAGCGTTCGCGTTCTCAGTTCTTTTCCTCGCCCGCCGGGTTCTTGGCTTTGCCAGGACGAAGCCACTCACTATTACTTGGTTCTCCATGAATCGGAGATCGGCGATTTGGTGGGGCCATGAGTCCGGTTTGGTCGACGCGAACCGCGCCGATGCCGGCCGACATTCTGCCGCGAGCGACACGACAGGCGTGCGACATTCCGCCGCACCCTGGAGCCGACGCGGTCGCCACTCCGACGGCGTTCCGATGTCCTAAAACGTGACCCGGCAACGACAAACGACGCGAGGGCGGGTCGTCCATGCTCGCACGGCACCGTGTTTGCAATACACGGGGATCGATGGACGTCCGGCGTGGATCACAAGGAGGCGCAACCAGGATGCCGCATGGTAACGAGATGTTTTTGACGATGGCTTCAAAGAACTATCCGGCCGTCCGACGGCCGACTCCGTCCGCTGCGATGTTGACGCCGATTGACGAGACAAGTCGGTTGGACGCCGTTCATCCAGCGGACAACGGCTTGGACCCGTGGCAACTAACGCGAAGCGATATCGACGACATTGAGAGGGATCTCGATTCCGATTTTCCGCCGATTGAAGATTTGCGAAGATATCGTTTGCCACGGCCGCGACAACGATGCTTTGATCGGTCCAACATGGAATTCAAACTCTTCAACGAGAGCCATCTGGACGAGGCCCATTCATTCGATTGCGGCCCAGAACCGTACTCGAAGCCACTCAGCGACTGGATCAAGGCGCCGGTCAGTAATCCCCAGAGTGCATTGCATTCCATTCGGCACCGAGAAACGACCGTTTGGCTGTACTACACGGAAGGCGGCGATCTTGCCGGCTATGGTTCGCTTGCGCCGGCAAGATCGAGCCTTGCTCCGCGATCAGGTCTGTGGACGGATGTTGCCGTCATTCCGATGCTTGCGCTACAATTCGAGTTGCGTGGGAAACCCGACGGCCCCAAAGAAATGCGGTGCTCTCGGCAGATCATGAGGCACTTGATCGAGGAGGCGGCAAGGCTCGCAAGGCAATACATCGTGTTGGTGGTCGATCGCAGGAACTTCAGGGCGCATGGCTTGTATCGGGAGTTCGGATTCAAGGCATTTCGCGCAACCTACCACGGCGACTATGAATACATCAAGATGCGTCGCAAAATAATTCGTTCAGCGAGAAGCTCCATCTCGCCCGCCTTATCACGTTCAAGCATGCGCGCCCCACCACGTTCTATTTGTCACTCGGCGATGCGCGTCCCCGTGGAACCAGGCCAACTAAGGACGGCCAGCGGCCTGGGCCGGACCATCAATGTTCGCGTTCTCAGTTCTTTTCCTCGGCCGCCGGATTCCTGGCTTTGCCAGGACGAAGCCACTCACTATTACTGGGTTCTCCATGAATCGGAGATCGGCGAATTGGTGGGGCCATCCGGGAGCGACGACCGTGGCCTTGAAGCGGGACGTTGAAAAAAAAGCCGCCAGCGAGGCAGGTGCTGGCGGCTTTACGAAACGACTGGCCCGTACCATCCATCGGCGCGTCGCCCGCGCCGCCATGAGTTCGATTTGGTCGACGCGAACCGCGCCGATGCCGGCCGACATTCTGCCGCGAGCGACACGACAGACGTGCGACATTCCGTCGCACCCTGGACCCGACGCGGCCGACACTCCGGCGGCGTTCCGATGTCCTAAAACGTGACCTGGCAACGACAAACGACGCGAGGGCGGATCGTCCATGCTCGCACGGCACCGTGTTTGCAATGAAGCTCGGCGACCGGCGCATTCACCGTGAATGGACCGTGAATGGACGCTGTGGCCCCAGCCAAGGAGGTGAGTGATGACGCGAGGGATTGCACCCGGCCAGAACTGTTACGAAAGTATCGACGATCACCGCGAAGTCGGCGCCGCGGCCTGCGGCGCGGCTGCGGCGCCATGTTGCCGCGAGACGCTCGTCTTGTCCGGCACGGGGTGCGCCGACGGCGCGGCGGCGCGGCACGCGAGCGGGACGCGACCGTTTGAACCCGCCACTTCCCGCTCGGCCGAACCGGGGCCCGTCCAGAGCATGGCGCCCTGTTGGCCAGGTTCGCTCATGCTGGGGTGGCCGCTGTTGGGGCCGGTGTGCTGATCGTACCGGCGCCAACACAAGGAGGAATCCCATGGACCACGTTCCTCGGCGGATCATGATGTTGGTCTGCGATCTCGATGGCACGCTGCTGGGCGACGACGAGGCCCTGGGGCGCTTCGCCGAGTGGTACGGCGCGCGCCGCGCCGGGCTGCGGCTGGTCTACGCGTCGGGCCGCTGCTTCGCGTCGGTGCGCCACGCGGTGGCGACGACCGCGTTGCCGGCGCCCGAGGCCGTGATCGCCGACGTGGGCGCCGAGATCCGCCTGTTTGCCGAAGGCGAGCCTCTGGGCCAGTGGCAAGACCGCTTTTGCGGCGGTTGGGATGCTCGGCGCGCGCGGGGGGTGCTGGCCTCGTTCGACGCGCTGTCGCCGCAAGGCGATGAGTTCCAATCGGCCTACAAAGTCAGCTACCACGTCGCCGACGCCAATAACGAATTCCTGCGTCGAGTGCGCCTCGCGTTGCGGCAGGCGACGCTGCAGGCCGAGGTGATTTATAGCTCGCGCCGCGACCTCGACGTGCTACCGGCCGGCGCCGACAAGGGCTCGGCCGCCGCCTGGATCGCGCGGCGTTGGTCCATCCCCCGCGAGCGGGTGCTGGTCTTCGGCGACTCCGGCAACGACGCGACGTTATTCGTGCCGTCGTTCCGCGGCACGGTGGTGGGCAATGCCCAGCCCGAACTCGCGGCCCTGGCCGGACCTCACATTTACCGCTCCCCCAGGTGCCACGCCGACGGCGTGCTCGACGGCCTGCGGCACTGGCTCGTCGGAACCCCCGCGGCTTGCGCCGCGGGTTAGTGTGACGGCAGCCTGCGCTCGTTCCCCCTGGATCTGGGATCACTTTGGCGCCAAAGCCAATTGCCGGTGACCATTGCCGGACAAGGTTACTTCCTCTAAGCGATCAGCGGCTTGGGAGTCAGGCGTCGGCTCCCGCGAGTCGTACACGCGCGCTAAGACGACAGTGACGTTATCGGGACCACCGAGCTCATTGGCCGCGTCGACGAGTCGATGGCAGGCATCTTCAGCGCTGATGTGACGTTTGAGCGTCTCGACGATCTGCTCGTCCCGTACGTTCACGGTCAGCCCGTCGGTGCAGAGCAATACCGTGTCGCCGATCTTGAGTTCGGCTTTGTGGACCTCCGCGTTCAACTCGCGTGATGGGCCTCCGACGCAATTGTAGAGCACATGACTCCAGCGCGAATGCTGGGCTTCGTCGGGGCTGATGGTTCCGCGCTCGACCAGTTGCTGCGCCACCGTATGGTCGGTGGTGATCTGTTCCAGCCGCGAGTCGCGAAACAGGTAGCAACGGCTGTCGCCCGCATGCACGACGTAGAGCCAGGGCCACAAGATGTAGGCGATGGTCAAGGTCGTCCCCATCCCTTGGCGAGCGGGGTTGATCAGGGCGGCCGTCTCGATGCTTTTTTGACAGGCATCGAGGGCCGCCTTGAGTTCATCCATGAGGTCGGACTCAATGTTCTCCTGCAGCCGAAAGAACCATGACATCGTGTTCAGCACGTATTCTTCCAGGCTCTCGACGGCGATCGCGCTGGCCTGCTCCCCCGCCGCGTGACCGCCCATGCCGTCGGCCACCAGCAGCAGTTGGCCTTGCGACCCGCCGAACACCCGCGTGTGATCCTCCTGACGGAGGCTCGTTTGATGCACCAGCATCGACTTGTTGAGGTCGGCGACCAGAAACTGGTCCTCGTTCACGCTCCGCGATCTGCCGACGTGCGTCAGACCATACCAGTCCATTTTTCCTCGCATCACGAAAAACCTCCGCTAGGTGAAATAGCATTACTCCACGAGGTGAACGCCGACGTTTTACCAGTGGAGAGGGATGTCCCTGACTCCCTACGGGCTGCAAATGACGTACCGATCAGCACCGCCGAGTAATGGTCGGCGGTCCGAAAGTCGGCACGTTCGTGGCACAAGCCCGGGGGCTTGAAAATGTTGTGCCTCTCCGAAACTTGTGACGCCGCCCCGGCGCGGTTAGAATTGCTCGATTCACGCGCGGGGCGGGCGTATTTCCCTCCAGGCCAGACAGGATTTCCATGAAAATCGCGTTGATCGGCGGCGACGGCACCGGACCCGAGGTGGCTGCGGAGGGGCTTAAAGTGCTTGCCGCCGTGGCCTCGCTCGAAAACTTCCAATACGAACTGGTCTCCTTCGACTTCGGCGGCGAGCGCTACCTGCGAACCGGCGAAACCCTGCCCGCCGGCGCGGTCGACGAACTGCGGAAGTTCGACGCCATCTACCTTGGCGCCGTCGGCCATCCCGACGTCAAGCCGGGCATCCTGGAGAAAGGGCTGCTCTTGGAACTGCGGTTCCAACTCGACCAGTACATCAACCTGCGGCCGGTACAGCTCTTTCCGGGTGTCGAGACGCCGCTGAAAGATAAAGGGCCCGACGACGTCAATTTCGTCGTCGTGCGCGAGAACACCGAGGATCTCTATTGCGGCGTCGGCGGCTTTCTGAAGAAGAACACGCCCGACGAGGTGGCCAGCCAGACGGCCATCTACACCCGTAAAGGGTGCGAGCGATGCGTCCGATGGGCCTTCGAGTTCACGCGAAAGCGGAACCATCCCAAGCGAATGCTCACGCTGGTCGCCAAGACGAACGTGCTGACGTATGGGCACGACCTCTGGTGGCGGACTTTTCAGGATGTGGCCAAGGAATACCCGGACGTCAAGGCCGACTACAACCACGTCGACGCCTGCTGCATGTGGATGGTGAAGAACCCGGAATACTACGACGTGATCGTCACCACGAACATGTTCGGCGACATCATCACCGACCTGGGCGGCATCCTGCAGGGCGGCATGGGCGTGGCGGCCGGGGGGAACATCAACCCCGACCCTGGCGGCGTGAGCATGTTCGAGCCGATGGGGGGCAGCGCGCCCAAGTACACGGGCCAGCATGTGATCAACCCCATCGCCGCGATCAACGCCATGGCCATGCTGCTCGAGCACACCGGCCAGCCGAAGGCCGGTCTGCGCGTGATGGAGGCGATCAAGGTCGTCACCGGCACGAAAATGAAAAGCCAGGCCGCCGGCAAGATGGGTCACAGCACCCAGCAGGTCGGCGACCTGGTCGTGAAAGCGCTTGGGGCCTCGTAATGCGCGGGCTTCAGCCGACTCAAGCCCACGCTGGTGACTCGATGAAGTCCTTCCGACTCGAAAGAGCCTCGATCGCCAACCCGCAGCGCAAGCAAGGAACCGGCGGCGGATGCCGCCGCCGATTCGGCAGCCTTGCTTGCGCTGCGGGTTAGTGTGGCCGGCAGGTTCCACGGCGCCCTCCGCCAACCACCCAGCGTTGTTTGTACGGCGTGGATCGCAACCCGATGGCCGTCGACCTGGCCAAGCTTTCGCTCTGGCTGGCCACGCTGGCCAAGGACCATCCGTGGCCGACGAGGCGCTCGATCGCCTGCGGCTGGTCGGCGACCTGGCCATCGCCGGCAGCCTTCGCATCAAACGGAACGACCACAAAGCTCCGCTGCAACCGGGCGAGACTCGACTTGCGCTGTTCATCGGTATAACCGACGAGGCCATTCGTCGGGCTCGCCCTGTAGATTCATGATGTACTCGTCTTCTGACGGCGCACGTCTTTGACCGGGATCCGTATTTCGTAGCGGCGCCGCCGTGACGGATTGTTCCGGTTCTGTCCACGGCGCAAACCTTGCCGCGAAAGACTGATGATCCGTTCTTTCCGCTGACGATAGGTAGTAACGGTGGTAGGTTTTTTCTTCAACCGCCCGCCGCCCAAAGGAACACCGCCATGCCGTTTGCCCGCCTGCTCCGCATGTTCCCTACTCACCCGAAGCGCAAGCAGGGCAGCGAGGGGATGCCTGCGTCGCGCCAGGCCAACCGCCGCCGTTCGGCACGGGGCCGGCGTCGGCAGAGCCCGCTTCGCGTCGGCGCCGGTTTCGAGGGACTGGAAGACCGGCGGATGCTCTCGTTCTCGCCCGCCGCGACGCTGGTCGCCGACATCAACCCCGGCGCCGCCAGTTCAAACCCATCGTCACCGGCCGTGTTGAACGGCGATCTGCTGTTCGCCGCCACGGACCCGACCTACGGCACGGAGCTTTGGACCAGCGACGGCACCACCAACGGCACGCACTTGGTCAAGGATATCAACCCCACGACCAACGTTAACCCGCTTACCGGCAACCCGACACCTAACAGTTCGTTCCCCAGCGACCTGGTAACCGTCGGCGGCAGCGTCTACTTCTCCGCCACGGATGGAACGGATGGCATCCAGCTTTGGAAGACCGACGGTACGGCCAACGGCACGGTGATGGTCACGGACCTGAACGTCGCCGGTGGCGGGATGATTCCGACCGACCTTACGAACGTCAACGGCACGTTGTTTTTTGTCGGCAACGACGGCGTTCATGGCGCCCAGGTCTGGGAGAGCGACGGCACGTCCACCGGCACGACGCTGGTCAGCGACATCCAGCCGACCACGGGCGTCGCCAACCCCGCCAACCTGACGAACGTGAACGGTACGCTGTTCTTCACCGCCAACACGACCACCAACCCGACGACGAACCCGACGACGACCAGCAACACGACCAGCAACACGACCAGCACCGGCGTGCAGCTCTGGAAGACCAACGGCATTCCGATCGATACTCAACTGGTGCTCAACAACGTGGTCCAAGGGGGCAATGGAGCCAACCCAACGGACCTGACCAACGTCGACGGCATCCTCTACTTCGCCGCCACCGACGGCGGCGACGGCAACGAGCTCTGGAGGAGCGACGGCACGTCGACCGGCACCTTCATGGTCGCCGACATCAATCCGGGCTTGCCCAGTTCGAACCCGGCCAACTTGAGGAATGTGAACGGCACGCTGTTCTTTACCGCCAACGACGGAACCAATGGTGTCCAGCTTTGGAAGAGCGACGGCACCACCGCCGGCACCACGATGGTGGCCAATCTCGGCGGCGTTGCCGTGCCCGCCGACCTGACGAACGTCAACGGCGTACTGTTCTTCCGCGCCAACGACGGCACACATGGCATGGAGCTGTGGCGCAGCGACGGCACCACCGCCGGCACCACGTTGGTCTCCGACATCAACGCCGGCCAGGCGGGGTCGCTCCCGGACAATCTGACCAACGCCAACGGCACACTGTTCTTCACCGCCAACGACGGGATCCACGGCGTCAAGCTCTGGGAAAGCGACGGCACCGCCGCCGGCACCGTGCAGGTGCCCGACGCCGGCGGCAGCGTGCTCAACACCAACCCCGGCAATTTGATCGTGGCCGGCCAGATGCTGTTCTTCACGGCCGGCGACGCGGCCCACGGCAGCGAGCTTTGGGACACCGCGCTGCCGGCGGAGGCGCGGCCGGTGGCCGACAACGCCTCCTACACGTTCTCCGCGGGCACACCGCTGAACGTCACGCCGCCGGGCGTTTTGACGGGCAACCCCGCCGGCGGCGGTCCCTACACCATGTCGGTCGTGACCACGACGGCCAACGGCAGCCTGACACTAAACCCCGACGGCTCGTTCACCTACGTGCCGAATGCCGGCTTCGATGGCAAGGACTCGTTCACGTTCACGGTGACAAACGCGACGGGCACGAGCTTGCTATCGGGCACGGTCACGCTCGCCAGCCAGGACTTCCGCTGGGTGCAAAGCCTGTACGTCGACCTGCTCCAACGCCCGGCGGGCGCCACATCCGACGCCGACGTGATGTACTGGGTCGACCAATTGGCCGCCGGCATGACGCGCGAACAGATCGCGACCGCGTTCATCAATTCGACCGAGTACCGCGCCGGCCTGATCAACAACGACTACGAGTTGTACCTGGGACGGCCGGTCGATGCGGGAACGCTGACGTTTTGGCTCGAGGAAATGAACCAGGGGCTGACCTCGACGGGCCTGATCCAACAGATTCTCTCGTCGGACGAGTTCTTCCTCCGCAACGGCACGGCGGGCTTCGTCGACAGTCTGTATCAGGATCTGCTCGGGCGTACGCCGACGTTGGCCGAGGCCGGCTACTGGAAGCAGCAGCTCTACGACGACGGCGTGGCGCGATCGACGATCGTGGCCGCGTTCCTTTCGTCGGGCGAGTACGACGTGGTCGTCACGCAGACGCTTTACCAGCGTCTTCTCGGCCGGCCGACCGATGCGGGGGCGGTCAGCTTCTGGCTGGCCCAGTTCCAAGCCGGGAGCACTGCGCAGGATGTCGAAGTGGCGCTGGTCGCCAGCGGCGAGTTCTACAACTCCGGCGCTGTGACCGCGTCGGGCGCGCCGTCGGCGCCCTTGATGGTCTATTAATCCGCCCACGCAAACACCAGGAATCACCTCTGTAGGGAACGCCCTCCGTGGCGTTCCGTGACGCGGGTGCGACGTCTTCTGGCGGGACACGGAACGCCACGGAGGGCGTTCCCTGCAGAGCCGGTCGAGTCAGGGTGGTTGGGGCAACTGCTCATGAAGCCACGTCGTTTCGGCCGGGCTGAGGGGTGGGTCGAGCGGCCGCCGGAAGTCGATGTCGCGGTCGTAACGCGAGCGGGCATATACCGCCTCGACGAGCGGCTGAAGCGCCAGCGTGATGTCCGCGTCGGGCGGAGCCAAGGGCACGAAGATCGGCGGCAAGGGGCGCAGGTAATGAGCGCGCCAGACAGTGCAGCGAGGGGCCTCCTGTTTTCGGGAAACCAACAGGTAATAGGGACTGTCCGGCCACTCATCCTCCATGGGCATCCTGCGACCGGCCCGCAGGAGATCGATTTCGACGAAGTTGGCGGCGCCTTCCAAATAAGCCTGTCGTTTGCGAGTGTACTGAAGCCAGCCCGGAGTGCCAACGCGTTTGTTCGAGGGCGACAGGGCTTCGACGCATGTGACCAGCTTGCGTTGAGGGCGCAGTTCACGAATTTCCAGAAAGCCTTCGCGGTATTCGGTTTCCACGAGGGCGCGCATCGCAATCGGCGCCCACTCGCTCTGGGCTGTTTCCAGCATCGCCGTCGCCGCCGCGGCCCCAGGTGATCCGCCCGCATGGGCGCCTGCCAGCCGCGCCACGCCGACATCCGGTTGCGTGAGAAATTGATGTTCGCCGTTCGGCGCCGACAGCACGATATACGAGCGTTCCCCGGCGCGCACGACGTACCATTCCGGCAAGACGGCCGAAATGGCCCCTTTGATTTCAGTGATCAGATCGTGATGGAAATCTTCCCACAGGCCCAATGCCTCCAGGTACGGGTCCATACCCGGAAACGGCGATCGCATGGCACGGCACCTAGGTGGAAAGGAAAGGCAGTTTGGAGATGACTGCCATTATAACATCCGCCCATGCAAACACCAAGAATCACCTCTGTAGGGAACGCCCTCCGTGGCGTTCCGTGACGCGGGCACGACGTCTTCTGGCGGGACACGGAACGCCACGGAGGGCGTTCCCTACAGAGCCGGGTGGTTGCTTTTTATGGGAACGCGTACTCGGGGTTCGTCTTGTCAAAATCGAAGTCGGTCAGGCCCTGGTTGAACTTGATCCGCAGATAGGTGTATTGCTCGCTCAGTCGCGGGCCGCCTTGGCCGTCGTCGGGCCACTCGTGGGTCTCGAATCGCACCGGCACGTTCCATTCGTGGTCGAGAAAGATCCGCGCCGTGGCGAGCATGAACGCGTCCTTCGGCTTGCGCTTCGGTTTGGGTCTGGGCATCGAGATTTCAACGCAGGTGCAGGGCCGCTCGTCGACGGTCGCTTGTTCGTCGAAGCCGACCGCGCAGCCGTCGAGCAAGCCCGGCGTTTCGCCCAGCGCGATCAGCTTTTCGAGCAGGCTTCTCATGCCGGAATCGGTGATGCCGTAACGATTGCCTCGCGTCGCCAACAGGCCTTTGGGGTCGAGCGCCACGGTGCCGGTCAGCTTGCCCATCAAGCCGGTGGTGTGGCCCAACAGCTTGCCGTCGTTTTGGCCCTCGACGTAGATCGCTTCCTGTCCGGCCGACGAGGGCGGCTCGATGAACCGGAAGTAGACGCTGAACGGCCGCTGCCGCAATTTCATGGCCAGTTCTTCCTGGTCGAGCAGCTTGCCGGCGACGCGCTCGCGCTTGACGAAGATGCAGGTGTAGTCATCGATTGTGTCGAGCGTCCGTAGCGAGTCGCGCGCGAAATCCAACGCCTTTTCCAGAGGGGGCGTTTCGATGCCGACGTCTTGGCCAGCGTCGGCGGTCGCATTGCCGGGGTTGGTCGGGGGCGCCGCTGGACCGCTCAACCAAAGTGGCCTCGCGACCCAGGCCGACACCGCCACGATCAAAGCCAAGGCGGCGATCCGGGCCGGCGTTCGAAGCTTTGGAAAGCGCATGCGTCCTCCATGAACGTCCGTAGGTCGGTGCTCGGTGCTCAGGGTTCAGGGTTCAGGGTTTAGGGGCGGTTGCCCACCGCCGGCTGTAACCTGTCCGCTGTAACCTGTCCCCTCTCTTGACTCCTGGCTCCTTTGTCTTTCAATCCTTCAGCGTGACCAGCTTGTCTTCGGGAAACGTGGTCAGCGACAGATGCTTGAAATGGATCTCCTGGGGTTCCTCGTTCGAGTGCAACTGCAAGCCGATCGGTCCGTCGTACAAGGCGTCTTGCTTGGGATCAGTCCAGTCGACCACCAGGCTGCCGTTGGCCACCAGACGAATGCGGTTCCCCTGGGCCAGAATTTCCAGATCGTTCCAGTCGTGCTGTTTGCCTACCTTCTTGGCCGGCTCGGTATCGATCGGCAGGCCGCCGCGGCCATAGAGGTCATACAGGCCCCAGCCGCTGGGGAACATCACCAGATGGCCGGCGAACGTGAATTCATCCTTCTGTTCCGGCGCCAGCCGGCCCCACATGGCGATGCCCGAGTGCATTTCGGACTGCACGAGCTTCACCGTGGCCAGCAGACGGAAGTCGGTGAATTTGCGTTCCGTGAGCAAATACGTGCTCACCTTGACCGGCTCGGTGTTTTTGCCGACGATCGCGCCGTCCTTGACGCTCCAAAGGTGCTTGTGTCCGATCCAGCCCTTCAGATCCTTGCCGTTGAACAGCTCGATCGTCTCGGATTTGCCTTCGCGTGGCGGTACGCGTTTCGCGTCATCGGCGGCCGATAGCGTCGTGGCGGCGACCAGTGCGATACAAGCCAACGGACAGGCCAAAAAGGCGGAATGGGGGGCGGTGCGTCTCATGGTGGGGCTCCTGGAGGAAAAAGTACGGTGCGTGGAACATCACGATTATACCGTATCCCGCCGGCGTTGCGTAGGGTGGGCACGGCCCACAGCGTCGGCGGCGGAGGTTCGCTGCGAATGCACATTTCCACCAGGCCCCAAACTCCTCGCGTCGAAAAGCACTTCATCGCGTTCGCGACCGCCGCCGCAACGCGATCGTGAGGTCGCGCAACCTCGCTTCGCCCAAGGGCGCGCCGTCGACCGGGTAGCCCGCCAACGGCTCGCGGGCCGACTCATACCCCTCGGCGGCGACTTCCACTTCCCAGCCGAGATCATCCAACTCGACCCGCGGATGGCGGAATAAATTGTAAAGCGCGCCTTCGAGCTTCACTTGAATCGGCACGATCAGCACTCCCTCGCCGGCATCGCCGGTACGGCCACGATCCGCCACATCTTGCTCTTCATGGCCTACGACGGCCAACGCGGCATCGCCGATCGGGCTCCCGGTATCCGCGTCGACGACATGAACGGTTAACGGCAACGGACGCGTGCTTTCCCATCGTATCGGCGTGGTTGACGCCGTGGCCAACGTGGCCATTGTCAGTGCCGTCGCTCCCCCCAACACCAGCCCCACGCGCTGGCGCCAGACGCCAGCCGCGATCAGGCACAAACCTGTGCCTACCAGAAATACCTCCAGGCCCAGGGCGCCACCTGAGGTGGCCGCCGCCAAGATCGCCATGAGGACGACGATCGCCGTCAAGCCGGGCAGCCCAAGCCGGGCGCTGGCCGGTGCCGGAGTGCGCGGGTGGGTTCGTCGTCGGGTCATGTGTCAAGTATAGCTGGCGAGTTCAGTTGCCTTGAAGTCTGGCGAGTCGAGTTCCGGCCCCGTATGATGAACAAGTCCGTATGATGAACCAGAATGAGCCGCGCATTCGCCTCCAATCCGCAATCCAAAATCGTCCGTGCCCGCCGACCATATCCATTTCGTCACCGGCCGTTTGGCGGAGTTTTCGCTCCGCAACGTGCTGGCCGAATTGGCGCCGCGGGTCGGCTTTGAATATTCGATCGACGTGCTGCCGATCACCGTGGCGGCGTTGATGACCCCCGAGTGGATCGCGCGGCGGATCGCCGTGCCAGCCACCGCCACGCGGGTGCTCCTGCCCGGCTATTGCCACGGCGATCTGCGGCCGGTCGCGGACGCCGCGCGGATACCGGTCGAGCGGGGCCCCAAAGACCTGCGCGAACTGCCCCGGTTCTTCGGCCACGGGCAGGTCGTCGACGAGGACTACGGCCGCCACGATATCCAGATCGTGGCCGAAATCAACCATTGCCCGCGGCTTTCGCGAGCGGAGATTCTCGCCCAGGCGACTTCGCTGGCCGCCGACGGGGCCGACCTGATCGACGTCGGTTGCGATCCGGGCGAGGCCTGGCCGGGCGTGGCCGACACGGTGCGGGCCCTGCGCGACGCGGGCCATCGCGTAAGTATCGATAGTCTGAACCCCGACGAGATCGAACCGGCGGTGCGCGCGGGGGCCGAACTGGTACTATCGGTCAACTCTTTGAATCGCGACCGGGCGGCCGATTGGGGCTGCGCGGTCGTCGTTGTGCCCGACGTGCCCCAGACATTGGCCGGGCTGGACGATACGGTCGAGCGCCTGGCGGCGGCGCGCGTGCCGCTGCGGATCGATCCGGTGCTGGAGCCGATCGGATTCGGTTTCGCGCGCAGCCTCGCTCGCTACCTGGCCGTCCGCGACCGCTATCCCGACGCCGAAATGTTGATGGGTGTCGGCAACCTGACCGAACTGACCGACGCCGACTCGGCGGCGATCAACGTCCTGCTGCTCGGCTTCTGCGAGGAGTTGGGCATCCGTAGCGTGCTCACGACGCAGGTAATCCCCTGGGCCGCCAGCTCGGTGCGCGAGTGCGACCTGGCGCGCCGGCTCGCGTACTACGCGGTCACGCGGCGGGCGCTGCCCAAACACGTCGAGCCGCGACTGGTCATGCTCCGCGACGCGGCGGTGTTCGAGCACGGCCCGCAAGCGTTGGAGCGTTTGGCCCACGGAATCAAGGACCACAGCTACCGGCTGTTCGCGGAAGGAGGCGAATTGCACGTCATCGCGGCCGGCTTGCATTTGAAGGGCAACGACCCATTCGAGTTGTTCGAGCGGTTGCAAGCCACGGGGCCGAAGAACCTCGATTCCGCGCATGCGTTCTACTTGGGATATGAGTTGGCGAAAGCCGCCACGGCCATGACGTTGAGCAAGCAATACCGCCAGGATGAAGCGCTCGACTGGGGCTTTTTGACGGTCAGCGAGCAAAGCCACCGCCAACGAAAACGTCGGGGCTAAGGCGGTGGGCGGGCACCGCCCACCAGCCCAACGCTCGCTGTAATGAACGGTTTCACAACCGTATCTCCCTGCGCCCGGCCGAGTCACGCGCGGGTTGCGTATGCAGTGCGTCCAATGTATCCTGTGACAAGGCGGCTTGAGTTCGTTCAGGAGGGCTTAAGGGCCGTCATCGAGTCCCGGCCAGAGTAGCGACGCATGCCTTTGGTCGAAGAGCTTGTCCCCACGCCTGATCCCGAAACACTCTTCCTGCGTCTGGCCGATAAGCCACACTGCCTGTTCCTGGATAGTGCCCTGCGCGAACGGTGGCTTGGCCGCTATTCGTTCGTCACGGCCGACCCGTTCCAATTCATCGAACGGCCGGCGGACGCGCTGGGAGGCTTTGAACCCCTGGCTCGTCCACTCGCCGAATTCCGCTCCGAGACGGTGCCGGGCCTGCCGCCATTCCAGGGCGGAGCGGCCGGCTTGTTCAGCTACGACCTGGGGCGCCAGTTCGAATGTTTGCCGACGCCGCGGCTCGACGAATTTCGAACGCCCGCCCTGGCCGTCGGGCTGTACGACGTGGTGGTTGGCTTCGACCATCTCCAGAACCGTGCCTGGATCGTGTCGCACGGCTGGCCCGAAACCAACGCGGCCGCCCGGCTGGAACGGGCGCGGCGGCGCCTGCGACAGTTTCAAGTTTGGCTCCGCGGCGAGCCGGCGACCATCGTCCGCCGGCCGACGCGAGGCGACGTCTCGCGCGACAAACTCTCGCCACAATTCACCGTGCCCGGCCCCGCCGGGCTGACGAGCAACTTCTCGCGCGCGGCCTACCTGCGCGCGGTCGAGCGGGCCATCGAGTACATCGCCGCCGGCGACGCCTTTCAAGTCAATCTGGCCCAGCGGCTCTTGTTCCCGGCGCGCGACGATCCGGTGACGCTCTACTTGCGGCTACGGCGGCGGAACCCGGCCACCTTCGCCGCTTATTTCGATTTGGGCGACTTCCAGATCGCCAGCGCCTCGCCCGAGCGATTCCTGCAGGTTTGCGACCGGCGCGTCGAAGCGCGGCCCATCAAGGGGACACGCCGGCGCTCGCGGCTTCCTGAGGCCGACCTGTTCGCCGGCGACGAGCTCCGCGCCAGTGAAAAGGACCGGGCCGAGAACGTGATGATCGTCGATCTCCTGCGCAACGACCTGTCGCGCGTGTGCCGGCCCGAAAGCGTATGCGTGACTCAACTCTGCGGCCTGGAAACCTACGAATTCGTGCAGCACCTGGTCTCGGTCGTGCGCGGCACGCTCGACGACGGCCGGCGGCCGCTCGATCTGTTGGCCGCGGCGTTCCCGGGCGGCTCGGTCACCGGCGCGCCGAAAGTGCGCGCGATGGAGATCATCGCGGAACTGGAGCCGAACGCGCGCGGTCCCTACTGCGGCGCGCTGGGCTATCTCGGTTTCGATGGTTCGCTCGACACGAGCATCCTGATCCGCACCATCACGGCGGGTCGCGGCTGGTGGCAGGCCCCCGTCGGGGGCGGCATCGTGGCGCCGTCATCGCCCGAGTTGGAATACGAAGAGACTTGGCACAAGGCCGAGGGGCTGGTCCGCGCGCTCGTATGATCCCGCGGGTCGATACCCGACCGAGCGCGGCGGCTCGAAGTGGGAGGTTGTCTGAGGGGTTGCCCCAGGTTAGGATGGGAATCGACCTGGACGGAGGTTAGGGCAACGCAGAGGTGCGACCCGAGCGCCGTTCCAGGGGCCGCTCCGGGATCGGCACCAAAGCGATCAACCTTCGCGGCAGGATGCCGCGACAGATTCCGCGAATGGTGGGCGGCGCCCACCCTACGAGCTCATGATCCTACTCGTCGACCACTACGATAGCTTCGTGTTCAACCTCGCACGCTATTTTCAACGGCTGGGTCAGGATACGCGCGTCGTGCGCAACGACACCATCCGCTCCGCCGACGTGCGCGCCATGGCGCCCCAAGCGCTCGTACTATCGCCGGGGCCTTGCACTCCGAACGAGGCGAAGGGTTCGCTCGAACTGGTCCGCGACTTGCATGTCCGCCTGCCGATCCTGGGTGTCTGCCTGGGGCACCAGGTGATTGCCGAGGCGTTTGGCGGCCGTGTGGTCCGCGCGTCGGAACCCGTCCATGGCCGCGCGTCGAATGTGTTTCACGACGGCTGCGACATGTTCGCGGGAATGCCCAATCCGTTACGCGCCTGCCGCTACCACTCGCTGGTGGTCGAGGAGGCGTCGTTGCCGGTTTGCTTGCGCGTGTCGGCACGAACGGCCGACGGTGTCGTGATGGGGTTGAAACACCAGCGGTTTCCCGTGGTCGGCGTGCAGTTCCACCCCGAATCGATCTTGACCGACGCGGGGTACGCGCTTCTGGCCGGTTTCCTGCGGCTGGCCCGAGTATCGCTCGCCGATCCATTGCCCACGTTCGACGACGAGCGGCACGAGCCGGTCGTCGAACAGCCGCTGCCAGGCGTGCCGGTGACGTTTTAGGAAAGGAGAAAGGAGTGATCCTCGAAGCCCTTGTCACCACCCTGAACGACGACGCGAGCCTGCATGTCGCGCCAATGGGGCCGCGGGTCGAGCCCGACATGCGACGGATCGTGCTGCGCCCGTTTCAGACGGCGACCACGTTTCACAACCTGAAACACCGCGGTCAGGGTGTATTGCATGTGACCGACGACGTCGAGTTGCTGGCGCGCGCGGCCGTGGGACAAGTCGATCCGCCTCCGGCAACGCTGCCGGCCACGGCGGTCGAGGGCAGCATCCTGGCGGACGCCTGCCGCTGGTATGCCTTCCGCGTCCGCTCGTTGGATGACAGCCACGAGCGGGCCACCATCGTGGCCGACGTCGTCGACCGTGGCGCGATCCGCGACTTCTTCGGCTTCAACCGGGCGAAACACGCGGTGGTCGAAGCCGCCATCCTGGCCAGCCGCGTCCGGTTCTTGCCGGCCGACGAAATCCGCGCCGACTTCCGGCGTCTGGCCGTGCTGGTGGAAAAAACCGGCGGCCCCGAAGAACGCCGCGCGTTCGACTTCCTGCAATCCCACGTCAACGCGGCGATCGGCGAGGTGAGCATGTGACCTCGCGCGTCGTTCATGTCGTGGCGCCCAGCCGTTTGCACTTCGGGATGCTGTCGTTCGGGCAGCCGGGAGTCCGGCAGTTCGGCGGCGCCGGCGCGATGATCGACGCGCCCGGAATGCGGCTGTCGATCACGGCGGCCGATCGCTTCATCGCCCGCGGGCCGCTTTGCGGCCGGGTCGCCAATTTCGTGGAAGAGGCGCGGCGCCGGTCATGCTGGCTGCCACGCGAACTGCGCTGCCGCATCGAGGTCGAGTCGGCGCCGCGTCCACACATCGGTTTGGGAAGCGGAACGCAATTAGGCATGGCGGTGGCCATCGCCTTGAACACATTCTTCGAGGGATCCTTGCGTACCGCCGCCGAATTCGCGCGCGCGGTGGGCCGTGGTCGGCGCTCGGCCATCGGCGTGCATGGGGCGCTCGAGGGCGGGCTATTGGTCGAAGCCGGCAAGCATGCCTGCGACGAAATCTCGCCGCTCGTCAGCCGCGTCGAGCTTCCCGCGACTTGGCGTTTCGTGCTGCTCACGCCCAAGGGCGAGCAGGGGCTTTCGGGTGTCGCCGAAGAAGGGGCGTTCGATCGCCTGCCGCCCGTGCCGCCGGCCACCAGCGCCGACCTTTCGCGCACACTGCTACTCGAACTGCTGCCCGCCGCGGTCGAAGGCGACTTCGAGCGCTTCGCCGACAGCCTCTATCGTTTTGGCCGCGTCGCGGGCGAGTGCTTCGCCGCGCAGCAAGGTGGCGCGTTCGCCGGCCCGCGGTCGATGCGGCTCGTCGAGCGTTTACGGGCGTCGGGCGTTCGCGGAGTGGGGCAAACGTCGTGGGGTCCTACGCTGTTCGCCTTGACGAACAGTATGACCGAAGCCGAACGCCTTGTCGGCGCACTCCGTCACGACGAGTCGGCGGCCGAGGTCGAATGGACCATCGCGGCCCCCAACGCATGCGGTATCCAGACCCTACCGGCCCTTTCATCCGCCTGACCGCCGGCGCCGGGGCGGCGCCACCGCCGCCGGAGCCGATCGACAAGCGGCGCCACCGCCCCGGCCGCCCAAACGAACGAGAGCGGCTCGATGGGTATCCGGAATCGGGCGGAGACGATCGTCAGCGCGTGGAACGCCGCGACCACGGCGAAGATGGCCCAGGTCGGCCAAAGCCGCCGCCAGTTATGGCGCAGCACCAGCGAGCCGATGCACGCCAAGCTGAGCCAAACGACGGTCGCCATGCGGTAAACGCGGTTGGCTGCCTTGGGGTTCGTTTCGTCGAAAAGCAGAAAGTACCGCAACCGTTGGGCGCAAAGTCGCGCATAGCGGGCCGGTTCGTGGCGGATGAAGTCCCACGCGCGCCCGCCCAGCAACCGCGAGCGTGCCGGCTCGCTTAGCCCGGCGAATTCACGGTAGCCGCCGGGGACCAGGAGCACGTCGTCGATGTAGAGCGTCTCGTGCCGGGCTTCCCACAACGCTCGATCGATGGAGGCCCAGGTGCCGTCGTGCTGGTTTCGCAACGTCTCGGCCGAACTCTTGGGGATTTTGTCGGTGCCCCAACTCGCCGGATTGTTCCCTTGCCAGAACGCGTAACCGAAGGTTGACTTGACGAACACGAGTTCACCATGCACAAGGTAATTGCGCCACAGCCACGGGGCGACGACCAGTGCGGCGCAAGCGGTCATCGTCGCCACGCCGGCCAGCGGGCCGAGGTCGCCGCCCGTGGGCCGCGCCGCGGAAGGCGACGGAACAGGGAGCGTACGCCGGGGACGATACGGCGAGCGGCCGGATTCGTCACGAACCCGCGGCGCAAGCAAGCAAGCCACCATCACCGCGACGATGGGCAACGCGAGGGCCAAAATCGGCTCGACCAAAAGCAGAAGACCCGCTAACGCCCCGGCCAAAGCGGCCTTTCCCCAGCAGCCGTGTCCGCGCGGCGACGCGGCCACGGCCACGAGCAGCGTCAGCAGCAGCGCCGCCCAGACGGCGACTTGCATGTGGGTAACCATGTAAATGTGGGTGGGGTAGATCGCGGCGCCCCAGCCGGCGATCCAACCCAAGGTGGGCCGTTGGGGCACCAGCGACCAAGCTAGCCAGACGACCGAGAGCACGAGCCCCGTGCCTGCCAAGGCTTGCAGTGCCTGCACGGCCAACAGGGCCTTTGGCGAGCCCGCACCGAAAACGCCGTAAGCGCTCGCCAGCAACGCCGGGTAGAAGGGGGCCTGTTGCGACGTGGCGCCGGTCACGCCCAGGAACTTGACGGTGAATCCTCGACCGGCCAGCAAGTTATCGGCGATCTCGCCATGCTCGTAGGTCACCGGCCGGGCCAACTCACCCGCCAGCGCCCCGATGGCGCCAAGCCGCAGACCTAACGCCGCCAAAGCGAGCAAGGCCAGTCCGAATGTGCGAGGTGAGGGGCGCATGGCGGCGGATTGTACCGAGGCCCCCTTACGGCGGGCCAGAGCAGTTCGGATACACTCTCGCGATATGCAGTAGCGGAATTCGCAAGAATTCCGGCGTCACTCGCGTCCACGGCCTGACTTCTAGTTGGGTCATTTTAACACCACCCCCCAAACAGTTATCAACCGTACACGTACGCGTCGTGGCGCAAAACCCGCCGGCGTATACGGTTACGGCGATTTGAGATAAGTCGGTGTACCGTTGCTCGCTAGTGACCAACCGTATTTTGGTGCTAGCAAATTTCGACACGTTCGGCGCGAAGGGAGCGACCAACCGTACAGAGATCAAACATTCAGTAGCGCTCAGACGTGCCGAAACGTCGCGTAACCCGGGGACGGGCGCGCCGCGCAGCGCGAGCACAAGCCCCGCGGCTTCGGCGCAGCCGAAACCGCGCGACAGTGTCGGCGGCGGTGAGAAACAAGGCCACTTTGGCGGCCATAATAAGGCCACCACCCGCGTTGCCGAGCGGAGCGAAACGATCGGGCTCTTCACCGCCAGGGGACCTCGATCCCTAGGCGATGGCAGAGATCGATGGCGGCTGAATGAAGTGGTGGGTCGTGGGTGAATACCCAAAGGTCGAGTTGATTGCCGCCCTTCCCGCAGCCGAAGCAGCGAAAGCGGCTTTTGTCGAGATCCACACTGAAGTCGCGTTGATGCGCTCGGCGCGACTCGTGGATCGGGCAGGAGCCGCGCACGCGCGACCCTTGACTCTCGCTAGGTTCAAAGCGCAGCAAGTAAGCACGTCGCTGATTGCGATCCGCCGACGGAGTTCGCTGAAGTCAATGGAGTGCAAGGGCTGTGCCTCCGGCGTTGGTTAGGTTGGCCGTGCGGCCGACGAGTTGTTGGCGTGAGCCCGATGCGCCCGGTAAGAGCGGCCTTGAAGCTTGACGATGCTGGCGCCGTCCACGAGCCGATCAAGCAAGCCCATCGTCAAATGCGGATCGCCCAAGCGAGTTTCCCAGCTTTCGAACTCGATGTTCGTGACGACGGTCGTCGAACGCCCCCGGCGGCTATTGATGATCTTGAACAGCAGGCTGGGGGTCTCGGGCGCCGCGTTGCGTTCCAGCTTGTCAAAACCGAATTCGTCGATGATCAACCATTGATACCGGTTGTACTCTCGAAGGCGCTTCAGCAGCGTGTGGTCGGCTAACGAAGCTCGCCGCGAAGACGGCGACTGCCAGCAGTCCGCCGCCAAGGGGCGTGGCCGCCGCTCGGCGAACGCGGTTGCAGAGACGTAGAACGGAATTCATTCCGTTTCCCCGTTGCCAAGTTTTCGAGCACGTAGCACGGAATTCATTCCGTTTCCGCAGTGCCAGTTTTTTTTCAACGTCTCAGGCGGCTTTTGAACAGAAGCAAACGAAGGAAACGAAGCTTGCATAAACCCGTGAGGCATTCTTCGGTCTTCATTTGCCTCGTCGCTTAGGGCGATTTTCTTCGTTTTCTTTGTTCCCTTCTGTTAAACGGGTCTCGACCCGACCTCACGCAAAGGCGCACAGGCGCCAAGAAAACTCTTCTTGCGCTGCGCCGCCAACGTAGCACGGAATTCATTCCGTTTTCTCCCCTTGCCAAGTTTTTCCGCACGCCAACGGAATGAATTCCGTTCCACCAACCGGAGCACCAATTTCCTCATTCGATCGCCCCGGTGAGATTCGCAGGATCGCCGTCGGACGCTTCAGCCGCAACGACGCAGGCTGGATGCAAAGCCGTCGCGCCCGTATTCGCGGCGCCCACGGGCGCGGCGGTCGGCGGACAACCATGATATTCCCACTTCCTCCAGCGCCACAACGCGCGCAACGCCGCGACGCCGTCGCGCCAGCGAATCTTCTTCCCGTCACTTCGCCCGCGTGGAACGTAGCGCACGGGCACCTCCAAGATTCGCAGGCGCATGCGGCAGGCCTTGGCCGTCACCTCCGGACAGAACTCGAACCGCTCGCACTGCAAATCCATGGCGCGCAGCAGGTCGGTCCGCATCGCCTTGTAGCAGGTCGCCTCGTCCGTTAGACGGTATCCGTAGAGCAGGCGGACCGCGAGGTTCAAGATCGAAACTCCGACGCGGTTCATCCTCCAGGGTGTACCGCCAGGCCGCGGCAGGTAACGGGATCCATACACGACGTCCGCCGCGCCCACGAGCAACGGCTCGACGAGGAGCGGGTAATCGCAGGGGTCGTATTCCAGGTCCGCGTCCTGGACGAGCACGATTTGGCCGGTGGCGGCCGTCAAGCCCGTGCGGATCGCCGCGCCTTTACCAAGGTTGCGTTCATGGCGGAGTAAAACGACGTCGCCTTGCCCGCGCCGTCGCCGCTCCTGGACGGCCGCGGAAGTTCCGTCGCTACTGCCGTCGTCTACGACAACGATCTGCTTTCGATAAGCCGCGGCGGCGACCAGGTCAAGCAGCGCCGCGATCGACTTCGCCTCGTCGTACGCCGGGATGATCACGCTCAACGTAAAATCGTTCATGCGTTGCCTTCCCCGCGCCGCACTATACCGTGAGCGCGCTGCTTCGACGCTAACGCGCAGCGCAAGCAAGGCACGTAACGGCACCACTTTCTTGCGCCGCGGGTTCGTGTACAAGGCCGACAACTTTCCGGTTCGCGACCGCTCGCAGTCCCCCCTGCTAGGGTGGTACGAGCCGGCATTGGGCCGCGCACCCGTGCAGGGCTCCGGACCCATCATTGTGGCCGGATGGTGGGCCGGCGCCCGCTGCGCGGTCTGATCCCACCCTTTTCTAGGTTGGTCAAGTGTCGGTGTTTGACGAAACTCGAGCGAGCTACAGCCCGAGGTCAGGGGACGCTCGCTTGACCTGCGGTTCCCTGGCCAGCCAGCCCTGCATACACAGTCTGCCCTCGAACGTCCCTGCTCGAATAGACGAAAATACAGCCAGGCGCCAACTGTAAACAGCGAGCTACCCCTCGCTTAGTGACCATCGTGCGCGTTACGACTACCATTTTCAAGCTACTAATCCCCTCCGCCAACCGCAAAAGGCCACGGTTCGTGACAGCCGTGCCATTCAAGTCAACGAACTCAAGCCCAGAGAGCGCTACCAAGTGTTCCATGCCGGCGTCTGTGACCCGCGTATTCTCGAGGTACAGGATCCTAACGTTTCCGAGTTTCCTCAGGTGGCCAAGGTCCTCATCGCGCACCCGCCCCGAATTGTGGAGTGACACGGCCAACTGTCCCCTAGGAACGTAACCCATCGCAGCAGCGATCCGCGACCAAACCTCGTCGGACGCGCCGTCGCCTTCGCGACGGTTATGGTCATAGACAATGGCGCTATGGTAACAAACCATGCCGCCTAGCTCCCTGACTTTAGTGATCGCCCTGCTCCGATCGACTTGTCGCGCAACCAACGCAAAGGCAACGCCACAGGCTCCAACTACGGCGAGGAGCGTGCGAAGTCGAAACTGCAAAAAGCGGCGCGAGCGCCTACCGTCGGATCCGAACGTGCCACACCTCCCGCGCCTCTCAGCGCAATTCAGTCCACCGCCCCGCACTTACGCGCACCACGCCCGACACAACACGACAGCACTATTTGCGCAACATCCCGACGACCACGGGGTTTTCGCCCATCTACTCGCCGAAGTAGCTCGTGACAGGTATGCGAAGCAACTCCCCAATTGCGTCGTGTCGCAGCAATACCACGCCGCGTCTGAAACCAGCTTCTGGGGTAATGTTCAACGCGCACATGCCAACGTCGTCCCGGTCATCGACGGCACACGTTACCCACGGGGGCTGATCCACCACCGTGACGGGTGAGCTTATGCCCGCTATTTTAACCAATCTCCGCACAGGCGTTGAGGCGTGCCACGAAGCCCCGCAGACGAAGACGCCCGACGGCGACGCCTTCGCGGGCGCATCAAATGAAACCGACACGGGAAGCACCATCTTGTAGTCATGTCCGTTCGACCGTACGCCTACTTTGCATTCTGTGTTGGTGCTGCGCGCTGCCAGCGCGGGGTCTACCTGCAGCCTTAGCCGCAAATACCCGAGGGTCGTCGCCGGACCTCTGTCACCCCCGTCGGTGCGCAGTCCGAACGCGGTGGCACCGAGCGCCGTGACAGTGACGCCGGGCGTGTCACACTCAAAGGTCGCAAGGGCCGCGCCACCGGCGCCGAGACCGCCGGCATACGCAACGCGCACGACGCGCACGTACGGCCTGGCTGGGTCCACGTCCACCGCGCGCACACGCGGCGGGAAAAAGCGCGGCTCCGCGGGGCCGCGCCATCGCAAGAGAACGTGCCTCGGGCGCGTTGTGTCGCTGCTACGCACGGTTATGTCTGCGGAACGAGGGCCGGGCGTCACCTTCAACTTTAAGACGATACTCCCACGCGATCGTCCCGCGACTACCGGTGGCCACTGCACCCCTGCGCAGCTACAACTTGTTTGGACGCTCTGAATCGACAGCGGCCGCAGGCCGGTATTGTGTACAGGCAGCTCAGATGTCTGTATACCACTTGGCAACTCGCCAAGGTCAACGACCTCCCCCGGAAGCTCAAGCATCGGCTTGGCCATCCAAATCAAAGCAGCCAGGCCGACCGCCAGAACAACGCAAAACGCGGCTAATTGCGTGCGGCGCCTAACGCGATCACCGGCTGTCCAAGCAGCCGTGCGGAGTCGCGCCAACCAACGGGCCAGAAGTGGTCGCAGATATGAACTCGCGGAAAACCGCGTTCGGGTAACAAATAGAGCGCCCACGACCAGCAGAACTGCGAGGGCGACACGCAAGGCGACCAACACCGCGAACCGCGCGCTAAGACGCCCCCGCCATTCGTTCTCCAGCGCGCTACTGGCCGGGACCAGGATTGCGTTTCCGGTCCAGAAGGCGTCGAGGTGACGCCACGGAACGAAACGCGCCCTGTAGGGAAAATCGAAGATGACCGCACCCTCGGTGGTCCAGGAGAGCGCGACAACCATATGCTGGTCGGCGCCGTTAGCGGCGGGGGCAGTGCAATGGAGGATCGCGGGAGGCTGGAAATTCCGCAATTCTCGGGGTGAGACATGTGCGAGGAGCGGATGCATTCCTAAGCGTCGTAAGGAACGCTCCATCTCAGCGAAGCTATGCGCACCCTCGGCGGAGCGACCAAGTTCCATCGCAACAGCATCCCAGGTAACGTCGGCGCCTGTTACGCGCGCGACCACATAGGCGCAGACGTGCCCGCACGGTCGCGCCTCCTCAATCGTTGGGTCGTCGTCGGGCTGCGAAGAGACCGCCCCAAGAAAAATGGCGGCAACTGCGAGGTGTTTGCACATGATCGTCGGCTCTCAAGGCCCCATTCGTGCTTCAGCTACCCGTTTCGGCGCCAGCGCCAAAGCAAGAGTCCGAATAGTACCGCCCCGATCACGCCCAAATTCACGGCTACGAACACATAGAGGCGGACGGGCGCGCCGCTCGTGGCGGGGCGTCGGGCTAGCCCGACCTTCTCGCGGGAATTCTCGAGTTGGCGGTCAATGCTCTTGCCCGTGTCGCCATCACCGACAACAAAGCGAATACCCCGCACACTGTCGGCAACGGTGGTCCCGGCCGGGAACGTGAGTGCAAACAAGCCGTCGTCTGTCGGTTCGTTCCAGCGGGACTTCGCTCGGTCGACGCGAACAGTCACCACATGTGTCGGTTCGCCGAATAAGGCTGCCGCGGGGTCAGACTGGAATTCGGAGTGCTTTATCACCAGCGGAACAAATACACCAACCGCGCACTCATACCACTTGAGCACCTCGCTACGGCTCGCTAGACGCGGCGCGGCGTCACGGTAGCGGTCAATCCGCGACGGCCTAAAACCGCGGTTGACGTCGATCCAGGCGCGACAGGAGACGGCCGGACCGGTCGCAGTCCCAGACGGAAAGTGGAGTACCAAGACGCCACGATCTTCGCCCCACTCGACCGTGGCGTCGGGGCTCGCCCGCAGAAACGAATGAAGATACGTGAGGGCGTCAACCCGCTGGAAGTAGTCATAATCATGACCGAGGCGAGTATAAAACATGGGCCGCGGCGGACCGATCGTGCCGCGCGATGACTGGTACAGGAGCCGTTTATCAACCTCGTTATCCCAGACGGCCACGTGCAGAATCGCGCCGCTGGAGGAGTCGTATCGTTCGCCGCGCCTCCGCCCGTCCGACGAGAGCACTTGGCGATAGGACCACTCCTCTTCCGTTGGGGTTTCGTCTGGTCTCCATCGGCGCCAAGTCACGCGCGCCGGAAACCTCCGGCCTGCGTGGTACGCCTCGCCTTCAGCGACGGCAGTGAGGTGCCACACAGACGCGATTTGCACGCGCACGTCGAAGCTGGTCACCGTCTGGTGCGCGGCGTCCATGAGTTCAACAAGATGGCCGCGCGTAGGGAGCACACCGGCAGATCCACCCGCCAGCACCGCGCTGTGAAAGCCGAGGCTTGTCAGCACGATCAGTTGGAGACCCACTGCGTGTTGGCAGGATGCCATTCGCATGACGCAAAGCGAGGTTTGAAGATATGACATGGAATTCAAGGTGAAAGTGAACGCCGTCGAAGGACGAAAAGACACCTGCGGAGCAATGGAAACGGGTCGATTACGGAGGGCCTGAGACCGTCGTACAATTCGTGTCGTAGTTCCACTGCGGCAGGTCGCAAGGCATGTTTGTCTGTTGAGCATTGCAAAAACAGGCCATAAGATTCGCGTTCCAGGTACAGGTGCCGCTAACGTACTGATTGCCACAGCCGCCCGCGATCGACGTACCACCGGAACAGTTCTCAGCGGTCCACGGGTACTCCAGCATGTTGTAGCATTGCTCCGTCGACGCGTCGCCGTCGCAGTAGTTGCAGCCTCCAGTACAGGTCGCTTGCGAGATGGAGGCGTCGCACTGGCTGTTCACACAATTAAAGGTGGAAAGCGAGGCGTCGCAATTGGCTCCGCCGCGAATAGAGGCTCCGTCCGCGATGTACCACGAGTCGAGGGGAAACGCGAGCCCCGAGGCGCCCCAGGTCAGCGTCCACAGCAGGGCGGTAAGGGAGCAGCGCTTGATCCAGTTCATCCAGCCGATCGTCATTGGTGGGACTCCTTATCTGGTTGTCGCGTGATGGTTTCAAGTGGCCAGCCCGCGGGGACGCGGATTGCGCCGGAACGGCAAACGTCGCTCGCAGCGTGCCCCGCGCAGCGACCTCTTCCGAGTAGGCTTTATATCAAGGCGCACTGGCAAAGTCAAGGAGTTGGCTCTGCTGGCTGCTGGCTGCTGGCTCCGGTGGCCTACTGCTACGTCTCATTTTAACTGACCGGAATAGGCGGTGCGAGTCCCGGTTTTTTTGGCCCCCAGACCCCGCCCGGAGCCCGCCTCGACCCCGCCCGCGCGCATAATTCTAGAACCCCGCCCCTTTC
>Ga0307373_10001241_pt1 | contig 47826 bp, 46 predicted proteins | sample OX2MG_FD_202534 | JGI IMG/M metagenome (GOLD analysis project Ga0307373, IMG submission 202534) | Soil microbial communities from Risofladan, Vaasa, Finland - OX-2 | ecosystem: Environmental > Terrestrial > Soil > Coastal area > Acid sulfate soil | place: Finland: Risofladan, Vaasa | collected...
CGTCGCGATCAAGGCATACCCGACCTATGAGCGGGCGGGCATCGTCTGGACCTACATGGGACCGACCCAGGAGATGCCACCCCCGCCGAACTACGAGTGGATGCGCGCGCCGCAGACGCACATAGGGGTCTCGAAGACCGGCGAGCATGCGAACTTCCTGCAGGGAATCGAAGGGGGAATCGACACCGCCCACTCATCGTTCGCGCACAACAACGACATCACCAATAAAAATCTCCTGCGCAGCCTCGACCCACACCCAAACCTCGAGGTCGACCGCACCGACTATGGCTTCCGCTATGGATCAATCCGCAACATATCGGAAGATCGTAGCTATGTGCGGGTCTATCAGTTCATGATGCCGAACCAGCAGATGCGCGCGAGCCTTGTCGACGGAGAGGGTAATCCTGCCCGGATTCCTGCGCTCGACGGACACATCTGGGTACCGATCGACGACGAGAACTCCTATGTCTACAACATCAAGTATTGCGCCACCGATGCAGTCGGTCTGTCGCGGACGGACTTTCTCAACTCGGAGAAGCGCAATGGCCGTCATCCGGAAGATTTCATTCCAGGTACCTACTGGCTTCAGCGAAATCCGTCGAACGATTATCTCATCGACCGCGAGCTCCAGCGCACCAAGACCTTCACGGGTGTTACGGGTATCAACACCCAGGACTATGCCCTCCAAGAGGGTATGGGCGGTATTGTCCGCCGCGATCTCGAGGCGCTTGGATCAACAGACCGGGCGATATCAGCCTGTCGCGAGCTTCTGCTTGAGGCTGCCGATTTGGTCGAACAGGGAAGGTCGCCGAAAGGGACAGATCCGGAAAGCTATCGAACGACTCGAGCTGGAGAGATGATCATTCCACGGGGCGTTCCGTGGAGGGATGCGACGAAAGATCTGACCGAAGCAATCTGGTAGGTCGCGCAACGATGCGAACATCGCCCCGCCAACTCATGGTGGGGCGATGTTTTCTTTTCACGGTTCATTCTGCAGCGCAGTTGGATTGCGCCAGATTCACGGCTTTTTGAAGAAAAGCAACAGATATCCAGTTGTCGAGGAGTTGTAGATGACTGGCTGAACCGTGATCAGCTCCCAGCCCTCTCCCTGGTGGTTGTCGAGTTCGGTTTGCACGTCCTTTGTGACGACCTCAGGGAGTCGACCGGTTGCTCGAACCTCTACGACTTTGTGCTGTGCCACTGAGTATCCTTCCTCTTTCACTGCAAGTGAATCTCCGTTGTGTCTGGAGGCAAGTCTAACGAAGTATCCATCGGACCGAGCTCGAGAGTCTATTCCTCGTCACGACGAGAGCGCTGCTGTTTCTTTCTCGCAACACTCCTTTTCTCTTCGAGTCGGCGCTCTACGGAGCCAAGCGTCGGTCGGGTCGGCCTCCTCGGCCTCTTGACGATCAGGGCATCCCGCAGGCGCGCGGTGAGAAGTTCAACAGCAATCTCGCGGTTTCGTAGTTGTGACCGTTCTTTTGATACCACGATGCGAAGTGAGGGACCGAAGCGATGCTCGAGTCGTTCTCGTTCGAGGTCGTCAAGCGAGGGAGAATCGCGGATGGAAAAGATCGCTTCGACGCGGGTGTTGGTGGTGTTTGCGTGTTGGCCACCCGGACCACCACTTCCGGTGAAGCGCCAGGAGATCTCCTCGTAGGGAATCTCGAGATGGTCATTGATGGTCAACGGATTGGCGGTCATGGCAAACGGCTCCTCTTTGCACTCTACCTTGCGCAAGATTTATCGGATCGGTCGCGCATTGAAACCAGTAATGATTCATATTTGCCTCTTGTCTGACCGTTGATCATCGCTGGGCGCGAGTCGTGGGCTCAATTTGGATTGGGGTCGAGCCGCAGCGATAGACACCGCCTTTCGCGCTATGCACCAGAACCACTCCGCTGCTCTTGTCGGCAATGACGCGAAAGACACTGCCGAAAGCCTGACCGAGATGTATCCGGGCGAGATACCGCTCCTTTCCGTCCGAGATCGCGCGAACGGATTCTCGTATCCTCCCGCCTTCATGCGTCCATGAATGGAATCACCACGCGCGAAACGGCACGTTCTCGGATATTGCGACATAGGCTCAGGGGATGCAAAACGGCGACCTTGTAGCTGACTTTTCTCTTCCCGATCAGTTCGGAGATGCTCAGTCGCTCTACCGATACCTCGAACGGGGACCGGTGGTCCTGTTCTTTTATCCGGCCGCGATGACCAAGGGCTGCACAATCGAATGCAGCCACTTTCGGGAATTGAAGGGCGAGTTCGAGGCTCTTGGCGCGCAGAGAATTGGAATCAGCCGAGACGCAGTGGGCAAGCAGCGGAAGTTCTCCGACCTTCAAGGTTTCGATTATTCATTGCTCTCCGATTCACGTGGAATCGTCGCTGAGCAGTTTCGCGTCAGTCGATCGTTCGCTCTTTTGCCAGTGAAGCGCAGGACCTTTGTGATTGGCGGAGATGGGCGTGTCGTTGGGATAATGAAGAGCGAGGTGCGAATGAATTCGCATGCCGACCGGGCGCTTGACCTGCTCCGCAAACTCGTGAGCGTCAAGTAACGCGCCAACGAAGATGACTATTGTCTGGCGCTGTTGGCGATGAACGTAGGGATAATTGGTGGGACGGGACCGGCGGGTCGAGCGCTTGCGCTCCGGCTCGCCTCTGTTGGCCATAATGTTGTGATTGGCTCCCGGGACCGAGCAAGATCGAGCACTGCTGCGAACGAGCTCCGACGGTCACTGGATGAAAGATCGAATTTTTTGCATTCTGGATCAAATAATGAGGCGGCATTGAGCGAGATCGTGGTCCTTGCGACTCCCTGGGAGGGCGCAGTTGCCACCGCTACGGACCTCTCCGAGCCGCTACGAGAAAAAGTTCTCGTCTCAATGGTCAGCGCGCTTGCCCGGGTTGGTGACGAGTTCCAGGCGGTTATCTCCTCGCGTGGTTCGATTGCTGCCTCCCTCCAGAGCGTGCTCCCTGAGACGTTTGTGACCACAGGGTTCCAACATGTGCCAGCGCGCGATCTTGCCGGGATTAACAAGCCGCTCGACGCCCATGTGATGATCTGTAGCGATTCCGAGCGCGGGTTCCTTGAGACCAAGGCGCTCGTCACGAGTATCGAAGGGCTACATGCGGTCTTTTGTGGTTCTCTCGCGTCCGCGAACGCGGTGGAGGCACTTACGGCAGTGTTGCTCAATATCAATGTGCGTTACAAGGCGCACGTCTCAATGCGACTTACTGGTTTTGACGAGAACGGATAGTCCAAAAGTGACCATGAACATCTATGACACCGCCAAACAGGCGGTTGTCCCGTTTACGCCAGACCATCTTGTCACCATGTACACCTGTGGCATCACGCCATATGATTCTGCACACATTGGTCATGTTGCGACGTATCTTGCCTACGATGTCTTGCAACGTCGACTCCGAGACCTTGGGCACGAAACCCGCTGCGTACGGAATGTGACCGATGTCGACGATGACCTGTTGCGAAAGGCTCGCCAGCTCGGCGTTTATTACCTCGATCTGGCTGCGGAAGAGACCCTCAAGTTCGACGGGAGTATGGCGGCGATGAAATTTCTTCCCTCCTATTCCGAGCCGCGGGCGACCTCCGCGATATCAGAGATATTGAAGTGCATCGGAAGCTTGCTAGAAAGCGGCCATGCATACCAATCGGGAGGAGCAGTGTATTTCGATGTCTCAACATATTCCCGTTTCGGTGAGATCAGTCACTTTGATCGAGAGACCATGCTCGTGCTCTCCGAGGAGCGCGGGGGCAATGTAACCGATCCAAACAAGCGAGATCCGCTTGACTTTGTTCTTTGGCAGCCGTCCCTTGAGGATGAGCCAAGCTGGGAATCCCGATGGGGTGGGGGGCGACCAGGCTGGCACATCGAGTGCTCTGCTCTGGCGATGCGTGATCTCGGTCCATCAATCGATCTTCATGGCGGGGGAGCGGATCTCATCTATCCACATCACGAGTGTGAGGCCGCACAGTCCGAAAGCGTGACGGGAAAGCAATTCGTCCGTCACTGGATGCACGTCGGCATGGTGCGACTCGGCGGAGAGAAAATGTCGAAGTCGCTCGGGAACCTCGTTTTTGTCAACGACCTTCTCGAGTGCCACGAACCAGATGCAATTCGTCTTGCTCTGCTATCCCAGCACTATCGCAGCTCGTTTGAATGGAGCGATGATCTTCTTGCCGATGCGGAGTCACAGCTTGCCAGGTGGCGCTCGACTGGTCCGGGCGATCGATCTGTTGAAGCGGTGCGTGGCTGTCTCGACAATGACCTCGATACCCCTGCGGCGCTCGCAGAGATCGATGAGGCCGTAGCTGCAGGGCACGGTGTCTCTGTCGCCGCGGAGCTACTCGGAGTCTCCACGCTCTCCTAGGGAGAAATCACCTCTATTAGGCTCTAATCTCAATTATCTCGTTCAGAATTGTCCGAGAAACCAAGGAGCCGGCAACAAGTGTCTAACGAAGCATCCATGGATATCGCTGTTGTCCTGCCCGACGGGAGCCAGCGTGTCGTTCCGGAAGGTTCGACCGGATTCGATCTCGCTCTCTCGATCGGAAGCAGATTGGCAAAGGATGCGGTTGCGATTGAGGTCGGTGGCCACGAATATGACCTCAGCCACAGGCTTTCAGGTGGGGATGTAGTCCGGATCATCACAAACACCACTGACCAGGGTCGCCAGGTACTGCGACACTCCACGTCCCACGTGCTCGCTCAGGCCGTTACCTCACTCTGGCCTGGTACAAAGTTCGCGATCGGCCCCTCTATCGCCGACGGGTTCTATTACGACTTTGATCTGCCCGACGGTCAGCGGTTCAGTGACGATGACCTTCTCCGGATAGAGGAAGCGATGCGCAAGATAATTTTTGAAGATCAAAAATTCCTGCGTGTAGAACTCTCGTACGAGGACGGGCTTGGTCTGTTTTCTGACCAACCTTATAAGGTTGAGATTATTGAGCGAGTGCGTAGCATCGAAGCAGGGGTTGACGACGAGTTCGCTTTGGAAATCGAGCAAGCCGGATCCGCGGTAAGCGCCTATCGCAACGGTGAATCATTTGTTGACCTGTGTCGCGGTCCGCACGTACCTTCAACAGGACGACTCGGGCATTTCAAGTTGACCCGGGTGGCCGGGGCATACTGGCGCGGAGACGAACACCGTCCACAGTTGCAGCGCATCTACGGCACTGCATTTGAATCTGCGAGCGCGCTCGAAGAACATCTCAATCGGTTGATCGAGGCAGAAAAGCGTGATCATCGCAAGCTTGGCGCAGATCTCGACCTCTTTCATTTTCCGCCCGAGATCGGGGGAGGACTCCCGGTGTTCCATCCGAAGGGCGCGTTGATCCGCCAGACGATGGAGGACTATTCCCTCGAGATGCATCGCTCTCACGGCTACTTGCAGGTGTGGACACCGCACATTGCGAAATCGACACTGTATGAGATCTCCGGACACCTCCAGTGGTATGCGGATGGTATGTACCCACCGATGGAGATGGAGGGCGTCACCTACTATCCGAAGCCGATGAATTGCCCTATGCACATCCTGATCTACAAGGACAAGCAGCGTTCCTATCGTGAACTTCCAATTCGCTATTTTGAGTTCGGAACCGTCTATCGGTTCGAGCGATCCGGCGTGCTTCATGGTCTGACACGGGTACGTGGGATCACCCAAGATGACTCGCATATTTTTTGTGCACCCGACCAACTCGCGGAGGAGCTTCGAACTCTCCTTACCTTCGTGCTTGACGTGCTTCGCGCCTTCGGATTGACCGACTTCGAGGCCGAGCTCGCTACACGTCCTGAGAAGTTTGTCGGTGATGAGCATGAATGGGATGAGGCAACTCGGGCTCTTCGTTTTGCACTCGAGTCCTCGGGTCTGTCTTTTGTGGTAGCCGAGGGAGAGGGCGCCTTTTATGCGCCAAAGATCGACGTGCATCTTCGCGATGCAATCGGGCGGAGATGGCAGCTCTCCACCCTCCAGGTGGACTTTCAGCTTCCGCAGCTGTTTGATCTTTCGTTCATCGGTCAAGATGGTCAGCGTCATCGGCCAAACATGATCCATCGCGCGCTGTTCGGATCGGTGGAGCGATTCTTCGGGATACTTCTCGAGCATTATTCGGGAAATCTTCCAACGTGGTTGTCACCTGTTCAGGTGAGGGTGCTTTCTGTACGCGAGGATCATGACGCGTACGCCCAGGAGGTGAGATCAAAACTTGCCGCGAGATCGATTCGCGTTGATTTTGAGAGAGCAGACGAGCCTCTCGGAGCGCGTGTGCGTAGGGCAAAATTAGACAAGGTTCCATATGTACTTGTGGTGGGCCAGAGCGACGTAGAGAATCAGACGGTGGGTATCAATGCACGAGGATCACAAGAGCCCGAGCGAGGGGTTCCGTTGGATGACTTCGTCGACCTTGTGCTGGGAGAGATCGCGATGAAGAATGCACCGGAGTTCGGATGAGTCTTGACCATCTCTGGGCCGGTTGGCGCGCTGGCTACGTCGCCTCCGTCTCTGACGGGGTCGAGTATCCACCGGTCGATACCCTCGCCACAGCGTCGCACTCTGGATATCCAATAGATGAAGAAGAACCCAGCGATTGTGTCTTCTGTGCCATTGCAACGTCAGCGGTCCCCGACGAGGAGCTGTATGTGCTTTATCGTGGTGAGTCAACTTTTGCGGTACTCAACGCGTATCCCTACGCTTCCGGACACCTGCTGGTCATGCCAAACAGGCACGTTGGCGACATCTCGGAACTTACCGGAGATGAATACACGGAACTGTTTGACGCAACCCGACTCGCGATGCTGGCGCTCGAGGATGCCTACCACGCTGACGGTATGAACATGGGCGCGAACTTTGGTCGTGCAGCGGGAGCAGGAATTCCGCGGCACCTTCACGTGCACGTCCTTCCGAGATGGCTCGGAGATACCAACTTCATGACCACCGTTGCCTCAACACGCGTCATGCCGGAGGCCTTATCGGACTCTTGGCTCAAAGTCCGAGCTGCCTGGCCCAGCTAATGCTTTCGTACTCTCGCTATCTTGAGTCTCTTGGACAAGAGGGAGCGCTCTTTAGCGAAGCATCCCGGCAATCGCCCCTCGCGAGTATCACAACTTGTCCCGGTTGGCAGACGCGAGATCTCGTGCAACATCTCGCCGGTGTCTACAGGTTCTGGTCTATTCAGTTGCTTGCAGGAGATGAAACGATGCAGACGACGGTGCCGACGTTCATGGCACATGGCGACGTCAACATGGAGTTTGACCAGATTGAGTTTGAGCTGACACGCCAACTTTCCAGTGCGTCGGAAGATGCACCGTGCTGGAACTGGTCTGGCGGGGATTACACCAGCGGCTGGGTGGCTCGGCGTATGGCTCTTGAAACGGCAATTCATCGCATCGATGCCCAGCTCGCTGGCGGCGATGCGACACCGATTGATTCCGATCTTTCCCTCGATGGCATTGATGAGCGCCTCGAGGTGCATCTTCGCCTCGATCTGCGCGAAAATCCCACGGTCTCGCTCGGTGGGACGATCTGTCTTATCTGTTCGGATGCAGACTCTGCGTGGACGATCAGCGCCGAACGAGGCCGTTTACGCGTTCGCGATGGCCGAGGGCCCGCCTCTGTGGCTCTGGTGGGATCGGCCTCAAGTCTCTTTCAATTCGTCTGGAATCGAGCTGATCTGAATTGCTTTCAGGTGACAGGAGATCGTTCGGTTGCGGTGAATTGGACGCGTTTGCCGTGTTAATGGGGCGTGAGTACTCCAAGCTGATGACGGGGAGCCGTTGTCGATCGGTCCGCTGATAACCTGACGTTGTGCCGAGGAGAGTCGATGATTGATGGTCGCAGAGGTCGAACTGGGCCAGGTGGGTCAACTGTCTCCCCGTTACGCGACCATCTGACCAATTTTGATCTCGGGCATCGTCTCGTCCGTCTCGGTCTTAATGCGAATGTGCTCACCGCGACCGGTGTCGTTCTCTCAGCGCTCTTTTGCGTCTTTGTCGGTCGAGGGGATCTGTGGTACGGGATCGCATTCTTGATTACTGGTGGCCTCATGGATGCGCTTGACGGACTTGTGGCCAAATCCGCGGGAACCGCATCGGCTCGCGGAGCGTTCTTTGATTCGGTAGCCGACCGTGTCTCAGATGCTTTGATGTTTGGAGGACTTGCTTGGTACCTCCTTGCCGGTCGGTACCCCAAGGAGGCCGCTCTTCCAATCGCGATATTTGCGCTCGGGTCGGTTATCTCTTACGAACGTGCGAAGGCCGAGTCCCTTGGGTTCATCGCCAAGGGGGGACTGATGGAGCGGACGGAGCGGCTCATCGCGCTCGGACTGTCACTGTTGTTCCATCCGGTAATGATTCCAATTCTTTGGATTGGCCTGGTGCTTACCCTGAGTACCGCAATTGGTCGTTTCATTCGAGTGTGGCGTCAGGCGAGTGGGCTTCCTGCACGGATTTGGGTATGGAAAGAGAGCGCAGACAGCGTCAGCGAGTCTTCACTGAAGTCGTGGTGGCAAAGTCTTGGCGTCGATCGTCGAGTTGCAATTCGAGTTGATGGTGACGAACCTGAGAATCTTGCAACCCGAATCAAACAACGCTTTTCTTTTGAGAAATCCGAGCAAGGAGTGTTCGGAAGGTATTCTCATGAGGATCACGATGCTTCAAGGCGTCGCAGAAGGGATCTCTCTTCGACATCAGTGGCTGAGAAGAAGTAGAACCCAGTTCTTCTTGACTATCTAAGGACGGATTTGCAAAGAGATCGCGCCTATTACCTTTACCGGTATGGCACCGCACTGTTGTGCTGGCTACCGCGCTCAATTGCGATGTCAGTCATGACAGTTGCTACCTATGTTGCATACGTCGTGTCGGGTCGAACGCGCAGAATGGTCTCTCGTAATCTCCGCAGGGTCGTCGGCAACCAGACTTCGCCACGCGAACTCAAGCGAATAGTTCGAATGTCTTATGCCAGTTACGGGCGCTATTGGGTTGATCTTGCACACCTTACAAAACTCTCTGAAGATGATTTCGGAGCCTCTATAGATGAGCACGACCTCGTAACATTTGTTGAGGTCATGCAACACAAGGCGGTGATCATCGCCTTGCCGCACATTGGGTCCTGGGAGATCGCCGGTCTGTGGGCCAGTAAGCATGGCTACACGGTCAATACGGTCGCGGAACCGGCATCGAGTGAGGCTCTGACCGATTGGTTCCGCCAGCAGCGAGATGCCATTGGAATCCACGTCTTGGAACTTTCGGGTCAGACGATCAATCAACTGCTTGGCGCGCTGGGAAGGGAAGAGCTCGTAGCTCTCGTTGCTGACCGAAACATCGGTGGCGAGGGCATTGAGGTTCGATTTTTTGGTGAGACCGTGAGAATGCCGGGGGGTCCGGCCCTGCTTGCGCTGAGAAGCGGCTGTCCGTTGGTCCCTTTGGCGATCTATCACGACAGATCGGATCAACATTTTCCCGTACTCCTTCCACCGATCTCGTTGGCAAGGACTGGTCGGCTTCGTGACGACGTTGTCAGGATTACCCAGGATCTCGCGTACGCCTTTGAAGATCTCATAAGGAAAGCTCCCGAGCAGTGGCACGTGTTCCAGCCAATCTTTCAAGCGCGCGAAGAGTAAGAGCGGAGTTGTCTGTGCATATTGTGATCACCTGCCCGTATGATATTGATCTTCCCGGTGGGGTACAGAGCCAGATTATTGGTATGGCGAGATCGTTCCCTTCGGAATACCGCCTGACCGTAGTTGCGCCTGGTCGCTCGGTTCCTGAAAGCCTTCAGAGCTCTTCGATTGAGACTGTCTTACTAGGCAGGACTCTCAGGTTCAGAGCAAATGGATCAGTTGCACCGATATCGCTTTCTCTATCGAGTGCGATGAGGTTTTATCGATATCTCTCGCTTACGGTCCCTGACGTGCTGATAATCCATGAACCGGTTGTTCCTCTTGTTGGGATTGTTGCACTTTTTGGAAGAGCCAAGATGAAGATTGGCGTGTTTCACCGTGCTGGTCCGATCAGGGCTCTGTCCTTGCTGCGTCCGCTGGCCTCATTGGTTCTGATTCGCCTAGATGCAGGTGTCGTTGTATCTGAAGAGGCTCGTGATTCGGTGCGGGCACTCATCGGAGAACAGTCTCGGAGCTTTCGGCGAATTCCGAATGCCGTGGACCTCGTAAGATTCGGGAGGTCCACCGAATCGATTCGTCGCAGGAACTCGATTCTCTTTCTCGGCCGCCACGAGCAGCGCAAGGGACTGAGCATTCTTCTTGCAGCTTTTGGCAAACTCAGTTCCGAGTATTCACTCTTCATCATTGGTTCTGGACCAGAGACGGAGCGACTGAAGACGACATACAACTCGAATGACAGGATTCATTGGCTTGGCCGCGTGAGCGACGACCGCGTTGTGAAGCTCATGCACGAATGCGAAATATTTGTTGCACCCTCGCTCGGTGGCGAATCCTTTGGGGTCATTCTCCTCGAGGCAATGGCCGCCGGAATCCCGGTGGTGTGTTCCGATATCCCTGGATATCGCCGTGCTGCGGAAAATGCCGCGGTATTTTTCGAGCCTGGAGATACCAACCAGCTAGCGGCTGTCATTGAGCTGCTTGCCAAGGAGGAGCCAAAGCGCCGAGATCTCGCCCGAAAGGGGCTCCGGCGAGCGCTCGAATTTGATTTTTCGGTTCTTCGACAAAGATATGTCGATGTGATCCACACGAAATTGCCCGGTGCTTGAGGGCGCTCACCGTTGTGCGGGAAGGCTGGCTCATCCAAGAAGATTCGGCTCCTAGACTGTCGCCATGGCAATTATTGAGCGTTATCGGCGATGACCCCATCCAGATCGAAGACTCACCAGTCTCACGCACCGCGTACAACCGGAAAAAATTCATCTGAGCGGAGGACGCTACGCGCGGAGTTTGTCATCCGCACCCTCAAGCCCGTCACGCCCAACTCCCTTGTGCCCCATCGACAACTTCTCGCCCGTGTTCTCTTCGCACTTCCCGTGATTTTCGCCATTGCCGGGATCGTGCTGGTTGGATTGCACCTCCTTCAGTCTCTCGGAATCGCGGTTTTTGCTGTGGGTTTGATCTGGATCGCCACGAATTTTCTGACGGGCTCTCCCGGCCGGATTGTGCGGAATCTGTCACCAGCTGTTCCTCAGCATCGGGGTTTTGATCAGCTTGTGAACCTGCTTGAGAGTCTCTGCGTAGGGAATGGACTTGTCACTCCAACGGTGCGAGTTATCGATGATCGTACATTGAACGCAATTGTCATCGGCTGGAATGAGGGTGATGCGACCCTCGTCGTCACGACCGGACTTCTCGAGGGGTGTTCTCGAATAGAACTCGAAGGCGTCATCGCCCACGAACTTGCACATATCAAAAGAGGAGATATGCGTGACGCTGCCTTTGCCAGCGTCGCCTGTGGATTTCTGTCGCTGATGACCGACCGAAGCGCCACCTTGTTAAATGCTCTTTTATCACGCTCACGAGAGGCGAATGCCGATCTTGGTGGAGTGGCCATGACCAAGTATCCGCCAGGCCTGATTCAGGCACTTTCAAAGATCACCAGTTATCGCACGCACCCCCTGGGCCTTACCTCGCGTGTCGTTCGGCTCACTGCGTCGAGTTGGTTCAATACGCTTGAACAGGCGAAACGTAAACGCGTCGCGCGAGGCGACCTTGATGTACAAGAGCGGATCGGACTACTCGCCGAGCTATAGCGAGCGCGATGATTCAAGGGTTCGGAATTTGCGAGATTCCCGGCGAAGCGTCAGATGATCATGAAGCGGACAGCGGAGGTTGAAGATGTCGGGGCATTCCAAGTGGGCGACGACGAAGCATCAGAAGGGTGCGAAGGACAAGGCGAGGGCCAAGCTCTTTGCCAAACTCATCCGCCAAGTTGAAGTTGCTGCTCGCGAAGGCGGCGGCGACGTTGCTGCGAATGCGAATTTACGCACGATGTATCAAAAGGCGCGTGATTCTTCGGTGCCGTTGGACACTATCGAGCGAGCTATCAAGCGAGGAACAGGAGAGCTTGAGGGAGTTCGATACGAGGCAATGAGTTATGAAGGTTATGCAGCCTCGGGAGTTGCGGTCATTGTGGAGTGTCTTACCGATAACCGCAATCGGACCGGTGCAGAAATCCGGACGATCTTCTCCCGTAATGGTGGGTCGATGGCGGAGCCCGGCGCAGTTTCATGGCAGTTTGCCCGAAAGGGAGTGATCTCGGTTTCCCGGGGCATCCTTGAAGACGACTTAATGGCAATAGTGCTTGAGACCGGAGCAGAAGACCTGCGCGATGACGGAGAATCTTGGTCGCTCATCGCCGAGCCCTCGGAACTCCAGGGGATGCGTGAAGCTCTGGAGGGCTCGGGGATTACGCCGCTTTCAGTTGAGATTCAGATGATTGCGACAGCCGATCACGTCGTTGAAGACGAGCCGACTGCGCGCAAGATCCTCAGGCTCCTTGAGCTGCTCGATGATCAGGATGATGTGCAAAATGTATGGTCCAACTTCGACATCCCTGATGCAGTGCTTGCGGCCGCATCCGCGTAAATTCTCCAAACACCGCAAAATGCCGCATGTCGGGCTACAATCGAACGTATGTACGTCTTAGGCATTGATCCTGGACTGACCCGCTGCGGTTATGGGTGCGTACGCGAAACATCCGCTGGCCAGAGTGTCGTGTCGGCTGGCCTGATTCGCACCCCGGTCGAGGTGTCGTTGCCTCGAAGACTTGCCATGTTGCGCGCGGAACTGGTCTCGTTGCTGGCCGAACTCAAGCCCGATGCGGTCGTCGTGGAGCGCGTGTTGTTCCAAACAAACGCAATGACGGCAATGTCTGTCGGGCAGGCCAGTGGACTTGCGCTTGCGACTGCGGCTGAGGCCGACGTCGAGGTTGCAGAGTATTCATCAAACGAGGTGAAGCTCGCAGTCACCGGATATGGCTCCGCAACCAAGACGCAGGTACAGGAGATGGTTGCAAGGCTGCTCGGTCTTCGAGAGGTGCCCCGCCCACCCGATGTGGCAGACGCACTTGCGCTCGCAGTCTGTCATTTTGCAATGATCCGCGGACGCGGACTAGTTGAATCCAGCACCTCGCCGGGGCGTAAGGAAAAGACATCATGATTGGTCTGATCGAGGGCAATCTCGTGGATCGTGAATTACACAAAGACGGTACGGCAAAAGTGCTTGTAGATGTGAATGGTGTTGGATATGAACTCGTGATCAATGCACGGCATTTTCAGGCGCTCGCGCCGATCGGTACCCTGGTGTCGATGCGCGTCCATACCCATGTGCGGGAGGGATCGATCACATTGTATGGATTCGAAAGCCGCGATGAACGGTCGCTCTTTGATCTCCTCTTGGGTGCGCATGGTGTCGGTCCATCGATGGCGTTGGCTGTTCTTGGCTCAATGTCGACTTCAGAGCTGTTGGCAGCGATACATTCGGGAGACGTGAAATTACTCACCACCGTTCCGGGAGTCGGGTCGAAGACTGCTCAACGATTGATTCTCGAACTCGCGCAGCGACTTGAGACATTCATTCCGGAATCATCGGATCATCGTGAAGTTGCGCTCGGACATTCGGAGGTTCGTTCGGAGGTGAGCGAGGCTCTCAATGCCCTCGGTTATGGCACGCTAGAAATACGTGAGGTGCTCCGCGAGCTTCCCGACATGGCTTGTGTTGATGACCTGCTGCGAGCGGCTCTGTTCCAATTGGCACCGCAACGATGAGTCCACGCGACGAGGTCATATCCGAATCTGGCGACCAGGAGTTGCTCGCTCGTGACCTGTTTGCCCTTCCTACGGAAGAGCTGTTCGAGCAGGGTATCCGCCCCCGGCATCTCGCGGAATTCATCGGTCAACCCGAGGTTCGTGAACATCTTGCAATTGTGCTAGAGGCTGCACGCGGACGCGGTCAACCGGCAGATCATCTCTTGTTCGCAGGCCCCCCGGGGCTCGGCAAGACGACGCTTGCAGGAATTGTTGCTGCAGAGATGGGAGCATCGCTTCGCGTCACCTCAGGGCCTGCTCTTACCCGAGGAGGCGATCTCGCCGCACTTCTCACCGGTCTTGGCCAGGGCGATGTTCTTTTCATCGATGAGATCCATCGCCTCAATCGGGCAGTCGAAGAGATCCTCTATCCTGCAATGGAAGACTTTGAGATCGACATCATGATCGGCAAAGGGCCCTCGGCCCGCTCGGTGAGGCTTGAACTGCCAAGGTTCACACTGATTGGTGCGACGACGCGCACGGGCCTGGTGACCGGACCTTTGCGCGATCGCTTTGGGTTTGTCGAGCGGCTCGATCTCTATGATGAGAGCGAACTCGAACAGATTGTGCTGAGAACCTCGAGAATCCTCGGTGTGGCAACCTCCGAAGAGGGTGCGAGGGAGATTGCCAAGCGCTCCAGAGCCACCCCCCGTCTGGCGATTCGTCTCTTGCGTCGGGTGCGCGACTTTGTCGAGGTCCGGGGATCGGGGGAGATTACCCTCGAGACGGCTCGCGAGGGTTGCGAGATCTTTGGGGTCGATGAACTGGGACTCGATCGACTTGACCGCCTCCTGTTGTCCCAGCTGTGTGAGCGTTATCGGGGCCAGCCAGTGGGGCTTACCTCCCTCGCAATTGGGGTCGGCGAGGAGACGGAGACGCTTGAAGAGGTCTACGAGCCGTTTCTGCTCCGGCGTGGGCTCATAATTCGCACACCGCGCGGCCGGATGGCCACGCGAGCGGCCTATGAGCATCTCGGTCTGAGCGTGCCTGTGGATATCGGGAGCGTGGAACCAGATCTGCCAGAGTCGACATCTACCCTCTTTGGGGACTCAATGTAGCCGTAGGCGATCTAATGTTGGCGGTTGGCCGACTACAGTCTCTGCCTAATACATCGAAAGATCGGTTTCTCAATGAACTCTGTTCTGACTAGCTCCCCCCACCAGATCGCGGTTATGGCCCTAGCCGCTACCACCTCGTCGAAGAGCAGCGGAAGCAGCACGCTTTTGCTGTTCATCCTGCTCTTTGGTGCGATGTATTTCCTCTGGCTTCGGCCACAGCGCAAGAAGATGCAACAGCGTCAGCTTGATCAGGTGCGTTCGATTGACATCGGTGACGAGGTTGTTACTCAGTCAGGGATCATCGGAACTGTGGTTGGTCTTGATGCCGACCGAGCCGAGATTCAGGTTTCAACGGGCGTCGTTTTGACGGTGGTGCGCGCGGCAATCGGCCGTCGCGTGGATCCGGTCGTTCCCGAGGCCCCTTTTGAAGATGGCGACAGCGACGACTCTGGCGACCCGTCCGGAATTCCTCAGACCCCTTTGCAAAAGGGCCGGCTCTGGAAACGCCGGGGCCGGGGAGAAGATGCGTAGGTGAGGCGTCGCTTACTCATCAGCGTCCTCCTGACAACGCTTGCATGTTTCGGAATGCTTGGACTAGCCCTTGGGATGAGCTGGTCTCCGAAACTTGGACTTGATCTCCAAGGTGGGCTGTCGGTTATCTTCAAGCCAGTTCCCCATCAGGGTCAGGTGCTCTCGCAAAAGACACTTCAGACGGTCGCGGACATCATGTCGAATCGAATTGGGGCTTTCGGTGTCTCCCAACCGAACATCACGGTGCAAGGCGGCGACATCGTCGTACAGCTCCCTGGCGTAAAGGATGCCAACACCATTGTGAACGAAATCGGGAATACGGCTCAGCTGTACTTCCGGCCGGTGCTGTGTGGCGTTCCTCCGTACGTCCCGGTTAAATCCTCCGTGAAGTCAAAGCCTGGTTATTACCCGAGTACCGCGCTCTGCAGTGGGGGATTTCGCTATAGCTCCGCGTACTACACGAGTTCGGGGAACTTTGCGCCGCCGGCCCAGTACGTTGAGGACCCGGCTTACGCGAATTATCCGAGCGCCTCTTCGCATATTGACAACCCGTTCAAACCAATCATTTTGCCAGTGGGTCTGGGAGGAGGAACAGGAGCCGCTCGTTACCTCCTTGGACCGGCCGTGATCAAAGGCACGCTCGCCGATGGCACGATCATCAAGAACGCGACAGCGGGCCTTTCTACCAATGGCCAGTGGGTTGTCAACTTCACCTTGACTGGTAAGGGATCGACAATATTCAACGAGATCGCCGCGGCCAACTATCAGCAGCTTGTCGCAAATGATCTTGACGGCCAAATAGTCAGCGCGCCGGTGATCAATTCGCAGAGTTTTCCCGGCAGCGGTGAGATTTCGGGCACGTTCACCCAGGCCTCAGCCTCGCTGTTAGCGACCGATCTCAACTATGGCTCCCTGCCGGTGCCCCTTGAGCGCCTCACCGAGCAGACGGTCTCACCGACGCTCGGGAAGTCATCACTCAGGGCCGGTCTTCTGGCCGGTTTTCTCGGTCTTTTGTTGGTGATGGCGTACACGATCTTCTACTATCGCGCACTTGGAATCGTTGTCGTCACCGGCCTGATCACGACGGCCGCTTTCATCTACGGGTTGATATCAGCGCTTGGGGCATCTTCATTCGGTCTCACACTGGATCTTTCGGGTGTGACGGGCCTGATTGTCTCAATCGGTATCACGGTTGATTCATATATCGTCTATTTCGAGCGATTAAAAGACGAGGTGCGCGCGGGCCGCTCGATTCGTTCGGCGGTAGACCGGGGATTTGTCAGCGCGTATCGTACGATCCTCTCCGCGGATGCAGTCTCTTTTATCGGTGCGCTCGTTCTCTGGGTGTTGAGCGTCGGGGCGGTTCGCGGGTTTGCTTTCATGCTTGGAATTTCCACCTTGATCGATGTCGTCACCGCCTATGTGTTCACGCGTCCCTTGGTCATTCTGCTCGGTAGAAACAAGATTGTGACCGAGGCACGAAGACTTGGGATCGCGAGAGGTCTCGCCTCGCACGCGACCAATTCTGTGGAGGAGCCGGTATGAGCTCACGACGGATTCTTCCGGGCTCGGCGGGTAGTCAAGCCTCCGAGGCAAAGCCGGAGCGTGTCTCCAAACAGGAGATGCCAGATGACGCCCCTGGCAGCTTGACAGCACCCGCGCCAAGACCGACGCACAGGAGCTTCTTCTTTCGCCTGTATTACGGGGAGACCTCGATTGAATTTGTCCGTCGGAGGCGGATCTGGTTTGCGCTCTCGGCAACGGTCATTCTTGCTGGTGTGATTTCGCTTGCCACCCAAGGACTGAATCTTGGTATTGATTTTTCTGGAGGCACATCCTGGACGTTGCAGTCGCGCACTGTCAGTGTCGTGCAAACGAAGAACGCGCTTACTCCACTTGGTTATGGCGGGGCAATTATTACGGTACTTGGCAATAATACCAACAGGACTCGCACCATCAATGTCGAGGCAAGGCTCCCGCGAGGCCAGTCACCCGCAGCACAGCAACGCGATGCGAATGCTGTCGCCGCGACGCTCGTCAAATTGACTGGTCAGAACAACATCAACGCAGTGAGCATTGACTCCGTTGGGCCGAGTTGGGGGAGTCAGATCACCAACAAGGCAGAGCTCGCGCTGCTCGTCTTTTTCATCATGATTGCCCTCTACATCTCAATATTTTTCGAGTGGCGCATGGCGCTTGCTGCGATCATTGCTGTCGCCCACGATATTTTGGTTACCGTAGGCATCTATTCGCTCTCTGGCCTTCAGGTCACCCCAGATACCGTTGTCGCTTTTCTGACGATTCTTGGATACTCCCTGTATGACACAATTGTCGTCTTCGACAGGGTACGAGACAACACCAAGAACCTTTCTGTTCGAGATCGACTTACCTATTCAGACGTCGTCAATCTCTCGATGAATCAGACGTTGGCCAGATCGATCAACACCTCGCTCGTCGCCGTCATGCCGATCCTCGCGGTTCTTGTGCTTGGAGCGCAGATCCTCGGTGCGACAACCCTTCAGTATTTTGGACTTGCGCTCCTTGTCGGGCTCACGACGGGCGCGTATTCTTCGATTTTCATTGCCTCTCCACTTGTCGCACTGATGAAAGAGCGAGAGCCCCGTTATCGAGAGTTGCGAGCCAGGCTTGTCGCGCGCGGAGGGGATCGGCTGTTGCTCAGTCCCGCGATGATTGCGGCGGGTTTTGATGGTGGCATCGATGCTCCCGAGCGGCGCCCACGGCAGAGCATCAAATCGCCAAGCCCGACCGCGCAGGCCCCGAGGCGCAAAGGCAGTCGCGGGCGTACCAAGGGTGGTCGACGCTGATAGACGTAACGCAGGCCCGACGCGAACCAGAGCGCGTGCGCGCCGCTTTGGCGCGAAAGGGAGCGGAGGAGGCCTTTGACCGATTTTTGGAGATTGACCTGCGTTGGCGCGATGTTCTCGCAAAGGTTGAGGATCTTCGTGCGCGCACCCGACCAAAGGGAAGGCCCACCGAGGAGGAGCTAGTCCAGCTGAGCTCATTGAAAGAGGAGTTGCGATCTCTTGAGACAGCTTTTGTTGAGCTTGAGCAGGAACGTAATGTGGCACTTGCTCTTGTCCCGAACCCTCCAGACTCAAGTGTTCCCGATGGAATCTCAGAGGAGGACTCTGTAGAGATTCGCCGGGTCAATGCTCCACCAGAGTTCTCGTTTGCACCGCGTGACCATCTTGAGCTTGGCGGATTCGATGCGGAGCGGGGAGTTCGACTCTCTGGAGCGCGTTTTGCCTATCGCATGGGATCTGTGGCACTGCTTGAGCTTTCGCTTTACCGTTACGCCCTTGCCCTGCTTGTTGACCGTGGTTTCTGTCCGGTGCTTCCACCGGTATTGGTGCGCGAAGAGGCGATGTACGGTACGGGATTCCTACCCACCGACGAGGTGAATATCTATCAGATCGAGTCAGATGGTCTCTATCTGACCGGTACCTCCGAGGTCGCGCTCGCTGGGCTGCACATGGACGAGATTCTCGAGCAGACCGATCTTCCGCTTCGATATGCGGGGTATTCGACCTGTTTTCGACGTGAGGCAGGATCCGCAGGAAGAGATACTCGGGGGATTTTTCGTGTGCACCAGTTCGACAAGGTCGAGATGTTTCTCTTCGTCGAGCCAGAGGCCTCAGCGGCCACCCACGAAGAGATCCTCGCGATTGAAGAGGAGATCGTCCAAGGCCTCGGACTTGCCTATCGAGTCGTGAATATCGCGGCGGGTGATCTTGGGCCATCCGCATCGAAGAAATACGACATTGAAGCCTATATTCCCTCCCAGGGGCGCTATCGAGAGATTACCTCGTGCTCGAACACCACTGACTTTCAGTCGCGCCGGCTCAATGTTCGTTTTCGTGCCGGGAAACAGATCCGCATTCCCCATACGTTGAATGGAACAGCAATGACCGCACGTTTCTTGATTGCTCTGATGGAGACCTTTCAAGATGTTGACGGGGGAGTTGTGATACCCGAGGTGCTACACGCCCACGGAGCTCCACAAACGATTCGACCGAAAGCTCTCTGATCGGTCGCGCTTAATCAGTATCGCGGCCAAAGGAAGCGAGATGATCGACTGGACCGGGTCCAGAGCCAAGCTTCCACTCGACAGCTCCCGCGATGCAAGAGCTGACGTAGCGCTTGGCTCGTTCGACAGCCCCACCGGTGTTCTCTCCTCGTGTGAGCGAAGCTGTGATCGCGGCAGAGAGGGTGCAGCCTGTCCCATGCACGTTCCGAGTATCGATTTTAGGCTGTTGGAAGTGTCGTATGGAGGTCCCATCGTAGAGAACGTCAGTTGCAAAATCTCCGTCGAGATGTCCACCTTTTACGAGCGCTGATCGTGCGCCGAGGTCACAAAGCTGACGGGCGGCATCTTCCATATCGCGCAGGTTCACGACCTCGGTCTGTAGCAAATACTCCGCCTCGAACAGGTTCGGGGTAATGACATCAACAAAGGGGAGAAGCCTGAGATACGAGTCGCGTGCATCCTCAGAGAGGAGATGAGCTCCAGTTGTTGCGATCATCACCGGATCCACAACGAGCAAGGGGAAAAGTCGATCATTTGCAAGCATTCGAATGAGATCGACCACGGCGCTTGTTCCAAGCATCCCCGTTTTCACACATTGCACGTTGAAATCACCTGTCACGGAGATGATCTGGGCGCGAATAATCTCGAGGTCGAGCATCTTCACGTGTTGGACTCCAACCGTGTTCTGCGCGGTGATTGCGGTAATAGCTGATGTTCCAAAGACGCCAAAGGCACTGAATGTTCGCAGATCGGCCTGGATTCCAGCTCCTCCTCCTGAGTCGGAGCCCGCAATCGTAAGGGCAACTCGGGGCGTCATGGATGGACCCGAGTCATTGATCGATTTGAGAGCGCACCGAGTTCAACATCTCGAGCCTGCCATCCATCGAACTCGAGGGAACAGCGCTGGTGAGCCTCGGGATTCTCCCGGATCGGTATGCGATCGCACCGCTTTGCACACCGAGGGAAAACGCTCGAGCCATGGAGACCGGGTCGTTCGCGCGCGTGATGGCTGATGCAACGAGAACTGCGTCACAGCCGAGCTCAAGCGCATGAACCGCGTCCGAGGGAGTGCCGATGCCGGCGTCGAGGATCACGGGGACCCTCGCGTTGGCAACGATGAGTTCAATATTGTAGGGATTCAACAATCCGAGCCCGGTACCGATCGGCGCGCCAAGTGGCATGACCGCACTGCAGCCAACGCCTTCAAGCCTTGAGGCAAGAATCGGATCATCGTTGGTATAGGCGAGCACGCGAAAACCATCATCAATCAGTTCTTCGGCCGCGAGGAGCAGCTCGAACGGATCCGGGAGAAGGCTCTGTTCATCGGCGATGACCTCAAGTTTGACCCAGTCAGTTGAAAGAGCCTCGCGAGCCAGTTTCGCGGTGAGCACAGCCTCGCTCGCGGTAAAACAACCTGCGGTATTCGGGAGTATGGGCACCTTCTGTCTTTCGATGATCTCGAAGAACGAGCCCTGGTGCTCTGGGGATACTCTTCGCATTGCCACCGTTACAAAACTTGGCTCTGCCGCGGCTATGACGGCATCGAGAATCTCGAGGTTGGTAATGCCTCCCGTGCCAAGCAAGAGTCGGGAGGTGAAGACCTGTCCCGCAATGATGAATCCGCCGTTGCTCGAGATGGCTTGGCTCATGGAGTTACGCTATCTCTCCGTTGCGGGCGCGTGCCCCGAGATCGTCGGGTTCATCCGCCGGCCTGTGGCGCGAGCACCTCGAACACATCGTCATCTACCACTACGGTGCTCTTCCACGAGGATCGGGGCAGAATCTCGGAATTTCTCGCAATCGCAGTGCCTCTGCCGGCAAATCCAAGCCGAGCAATCAGTTCTTCGACACTCTCACCGGAACGAGACAAGATCTTGCGCCCGTTCACCACGACGCTGAAGATTCCGATTCCATCGGTCTTTTCAACCATGTTGTGCTTCGTCATCCATGATGAACACGAAAACGGTCGGGAGAAAAGGGCGACGCGATCTCGGGAAGTGATCCGGTTTCGACTACCTCAGCGATACAGTGCGCGACAAGTGGACTGAGCAAGATTCCATGGCGGTATCCCCCGAGCGCGTAAAGGAGGCCCTCGAGCGAGGCGGCACCGAGCAGCGGAGCGTTGTCGCGAGTTGCCGGACGAAGTCCCACCTCAAACCCCTCAATCTCAGCCTCCGAGATTGCAGGAACGACGCTGATCGCATCTCTCAGCAGTGAGAATGCTGCTCCGGCCGTGGGCGTAAAAGACACGCCCTGTTCTTCGACGGTCGCGCCGATGACGACCTTTCCTGATGACCGAGGGACCAGATAGACCACCGATCCTGCGACAAGTGCCCGTACGCTGTGACGAAGTCGGAGCCTAGGGTTTCGTTGGTAGAGGCGGAGAATCTGTCCCTTGACGGGACGGATGATGACCTCGTCTCGAACGGGGAGTCCTCCGATGCCTGCAATGTCAAAACCCGCGCAAAGAATCACGGTTCCTGCCTCATAGGCTCGATGTTGTGTCGTCACTCCGGTTGCGCGCGGCCCGTTTGTATTGATGTGTGTGACCCGTTCACGGATAAAGCGGGTTCCCTCGTGAACAAGTGCGTCAGTGAGTGCGCTGAGCAGCCGACGGTTGTCAACCTGAATGTCGCCCGAAGCCTCAAGTCCTCCGCGCACGGTCGGCGCGAGGAGAGGCTCCTTGGTGCGAATGGACCCGCTGGAGTGCCACTCGGCGCTGTGGCCGAGTGCCTTGTAGAGCGGAGTCAGAGCCTGAATCCGGGCCCTGTCGTTGACATCCAAAGCGACCAGCAGCGTGCCGGACCTGTCGAGTCCGACCTCGTAGGAGGTGTGTGCCGAGATCTCCTCGGAATGATCTGGCCACATCCGTGCCGCCTCGACGCTCAGCGCGGCAAGTGACTCCTCACCATGAGTTGCCTCGGTCATTGGTGCGATGAGACCCGCTGCGACAAACGACGCGCCGCGGCCGGGAAATGGATCGAAAACAGAGACGTCGTGGCCACGCCGGGTGAGCTCGAACGCGGTCGTGAGTCCAATTACTCCGGCGCCAACGACGATGATCTCTCTGGAGGACACGGCTTGAATCGTAGTGTTTTCCGCCTCGGCGTTCCCTTCGTTGTCTGATTGCAACGGTGTGGAGCGATTGTCGGATAAACTCTCAATCCTCGGGCCAATGGCGTCCCAAGGCAACAGTTGACATCAGGCGAGGGTCGAACCTCTCCATCACGACAAGGGACGCTATGAGTACGAATACATCTCAATCTGACCTGTATGACGCGCGCTTTGAGCATGATGCATGTGGCGTGGCCTTCGTGGCCGATATGCACAACGGCGCGAGCCATTCGATCGTCGATTTCGGCTTGACTGCGTTGGAGAATCTCGCACATCGCGGCGCCTTTGGCGCTGACCCTCGGACCGGGGATGGGGCCGGAATCCTTATTCAGATGCCCCATGAATTCTTCTCGGCCACGGTGCCATTTTCATTGCCCCCTGTCGGGAGCTACGTCAGCGGAATGTGCTTTTTGTCAACGGACGAGAGGCAGAGAGCCGAGGCAATGGCTCTGATCACCGAGATACTCGCGACAGAGGGTTGCATTGTTCTTGGTTGGCGTGAAATGCCGGTGATGATCGGGGTTGCTGGTGCGAGCGCCCAAGAGGTCGCGCCCTCGTTTATGCAACTTTTCTTTCGCGCTGACCCCCACGGCAGGTTTGCTGGCGCGTCGGGCATTGTTCTTGAGCGACTTGCCTACGTCGCGAGAAAGCGTATTGAGCACGAGGTGACCGACGTCTATTTTGCATCACTGTCCGCGCGGACGTTTGTCTACAAGGGGATGTTGTCCACAGCCCAGCTGCGTGCGTTTTTCTGCGATCTCTCCGACGAGCGGATGAAGAGCGCGATCGCCCTCGTGCACTCGAGGTTCTCGACCAATACATTTCCGGCGTGGCCGCTTGCGCACCCTTATCGGATCATCGCGCACAACGGTGAGATAAACACCGTTGCGGGAAACCGCAACTGGATGCGAGCTCGCGAGGCCCTGCTCAATAGCGATCTGATTCCCGGAGAGATTGAGCGCCTCTTTCCAATCGTCACTCCAGGTGCGAGCGATTCGGCAACATTCGATGAAGTTCTTGAACTTTTGCATCTGGGCGGTCGTTCCCTTCCGCACGCGATGTTGATGATGATCCCAGAGGCCTGGGAGAACCATACGGAGATGGACGCGAGGCGAAAGGCCTTCTATCGATTTCATGGCTGTGTCATGGAGCCCTGGGATGGGCCAGCTGCCGTCGCATTTACTGATGGAACCCAGATTGGCGCGGTTTTGGACCGCAACGGACTGCGGCCCGCCCGCTACTGGGTAACCGAAGATGGTCTCGTGGTGCTTGCCTCGGAGGTCGGCGTTTTGCCGATCGATCCCGAGCGAATCGTCAAGAAGGGACGGCTACAGCCGGGACGGATGTTCCTCGTCGATACGGCGGAGGGTCGGATCATTGATGACAGCGAGATCAAGTCAGAACTCGCGGCAGAGTATCCGTATCAGGAGTGGCTTGATGCGCATCTGCTCAGCCTTGACGAGCTTCCCGCCAAATATCCATTGGTTCCCCGTCACGGTTCGATTGTCCACCAGCAACGTCTGTTCGGATATACGAACGAAGATCTTCGGGTAATCGTCGCGCCAATGGCCAAGAACTCTGCGGAGCCGGTCGGTTCGATGGGCTCCGATACGCCGATCGCCGTCCTCTCGGACCGCCCGCGACTTGTATTCGATTACTTTTCACAGCTTTTTGCGCAGGTGACAAATCCTCCGCTCGATGCAATTCGGGAAGAATTGGTGACCTCGCTGTCTGCAACGCTCGGTCCTGAGCGCAATACGCTCGCGCCCGAGGCCCTCTCGTGTCGTCAGATCACAATGCACTTTCCGATTATCGACAACGACGACCTCGCGAAGTTGCTGTACATCAACGAACACGGCGAGACTCCCGGGTTCAAATCGTTTGCAATCGATGGGCTCTACGAGGTCGCTGGCGGAGGCAAAGCACTGGAAGCCTCGCTGGAACGGATCTGTGGTGAGGTCGTGCAGGCGGTCGAGGGTGGTGTGAATATCGTTGTGCTCTCGGACCGCCACTCAACACACGAACTTGCACCAATACCATCGCTGCTGATCACCTCTGCTGTTCATCATCATCTTGTCCGATCAAAACTCCGTTGTATGACCGGGCTCGTCATCGAGACGGGGGAGGCGCGCGAGGTTCACCACATGGCGCTTTTGGTCGGTTACGGAGCAGTTGCCGTCAATCCGTATCTGGCAATCGATTCCCTGCGAGAGATGGCCACGAACGGAGATCTTGGATCTCTCACACCCGATCAGGCGACGCACAACTACATCAAAGCCGCGGGCAAGGGAATATTGAAGACGATGTCGAAGATGGGCATATCGACGATCGCCTCGTATACGGGAGCACAGGTTTTCGAGGCAATCGGGCTTGATTCCGCGCTCGTCGACCACTACTTCACCGGCACTCCGAGCAGGCTTGGCGGTGCAGATCTCGAGGTTCTTGCTGTTGAGGTTGCAAAGCGTCATCACCTCGCCTATCTGGTTCGTGAGGCAGAACTAGACCACCGTGAGATTGAGATCGGTGGTGACTACCAGTGGAGGAGAGAGGGCGAATATCACCTCTTCAACCCAAAGACGGTCTTCAAACTCCAGCACGCGACGCGTTCTGGCAGGTATGAGATCTTCAAGCAGTACACAAGACTTGTCGATGACCAGTCAGAGCGGCTCGCGACGCTGCGCGGATTACTGCGCTTTGTGACTGATGCAGCAGGTCGTGGTTCGATCCCGCTTTCCGAGGTGGAGCCGGTGGAGGAAATCGTCAAGCGGTTCGCCACGGGAGCGATGTCGTATGGCTCGATTTCGGCGGAGGCTCATGAAACGCTCGCCATCGCCATGAACCGCCTCGGAGGAAAATCCAATACCGGCGAGGGCGGTGAAGATCCGGAGCGATTCGTGCCCGATGCAAATGGCGACTCGCGCCGCAGTGCGGTCAAGCAGGTTGCGTCGGGACGCTTCGGGGTGACGAGCGATTTTCTCGTCAACTCCGATGATATCCAGATCAAGATGGCTCAGGGAGCAAAGCCTGGCGAAGGAGGACAGCTTCCAGGTCAGAAGGTCTATCCATGGATCGCGAAGACCCGTCATTCGACGCCTGGAGTTGGATTGATTTCGCCTCCGCCGCATCATGACATCTACTCGATCGAAGACCTCGCGCAACTTATCCATGATCTCAAGAACGCGAATAAATATGCTCGCATCCACGTCAAGCTCGTTGCCGAGGTGGGCGTCGGTACCGTCGCGGCCGGCGTTGCCAAGGCGCATGCCGATGTTGTCCTGATCTCGGGTGAAGACGGTGGAACCGGAGCAGCTCCACTCACCTCGCTCAAACACGCCGGAGCACCTTGGGAGCTAGGCCTTGCCGAGACCCAGCAGACGCTGATCCGAAACGGGCTGCGTGATCGGATCGTGGTGCAGGTGGACGGTCAACTCAAAACCGGCCGCGACGTCGTGATCGCCGCGCTGCTGGGTGCCGAAGAGTTCGGCTTTGCAACGGCGCCACTTGTAGTTTCTGGCTGCGTGATGATGCGCGTCTGCCACCTCGACACCTGTCCGGTCGGCATCGCGACGCAGAACCCTGAGTTACGCAAGCGCTTTTCCGGCCAGCCTGAGTTCGTCGAGAACTTCTTCAATTTCATCGCGGAAGAGGTGCGCGAGTATCTTGCGTTACTCGGATTTCGTTCGGTTGAAGAGGCCGTTGGCCATGTCGAATGCCTCGACACCGACCGGGCAATCAACCACTGGAAATTGGGAGGTCTGAACCTTGCGCCGATACTCGCAAAGGTCGAGCCAGATATCGGTACGACCGCACTGCACTGTACGCGCGGGCAAGATCACGGGCTCGAGCTGGCCCTTGACAACACCCTGATTGAACTTGCAAGACCGGCCCTCGACAGGTCTCAGCCGGTCGAGATCGATCTCGAGGTTCGCAACGTTCATCGCACGGTGGGGACAATGCTTGGCGCCGAAGTGACGCGAAGGTTCGGCGCCGAGGGGTTGGCGGATGGAACGATCTCGATACACCTCAACGGCTCCGGCGGCCAGAGCTTTGGCGCCTTCTTGCCAAAAGGCATTGAAATTACCCTGATCGGGGATACGAACGACTATCTCGGAAAAGGGCTCTCTGGTGGCCGCATCATAGTTCGACCTCCCGTCGAGGCGAGATTTGCCGCAGAGGAAAATATCATCGCTGGCAATGTGATCGCATACGGAGCAACCGGGGGTGAACTGTTCATCTCGGGCCAGGTTGGTGAGAGGTTCTGTGTGAGAAATTCGGGTGCAACCGCGGTTGTCGAAGGGATCGGTGACCACGGTTGTGAGTACATGACCGGTGGACGGGTGGTCATTCTTGGCCAAACTGGCAGAAACTTTGCCGCTGGAATGTCTGGCGGCATCGCCTTTGTCTACGACCCTGGAATACGACTCGAGAAGCGGCTGAACAAGGAGATGGTGGCGCTTGAGGCGCTTGAGGACGACGATCGCGAGTTTCTTGTCGAGATCATTAGCCGTCACCGGGATCTTACGGGTTCGGCTCTCGCCGCGCGCATCCTTGAATTCGGTGGAGAGGAAATCGAGAAATTTGCGAAGGTGGTGCCCGTTGACTACCGGAGGGTGCTCGAGGCGACGAGGCACGCGCTCGAGAACGGTCAAGACGTGAACGAGGCGATCATGGCGGCTTCCAATGGCTGATCCACGCGGATTTTTGCGGATCCAAAGATCGGGTCCGACGCGTCGCCCGATCAATGAACGTATCTACGACTGGCAGGAGGTCTACAACCCTTTTCCCGTAGATGATCTCCATAATCAGGCAGCTCGTTGTATGGACTGCGGCATACCCTTTTGCCACGAAGGGTGTCCACTTGGTAATCTCATACCCGAATGGAATGATCTCGTCTGGCGATCCAAGATGCCCGAGGCGAGTGATCGTCTTCACGCAACGAACAATTTTCCCGAATTCACTGGCCGACTTTGTCCCGCCCCCTGTGAGGGATCTTGTGTCCTTGGCATCAACGATGATCCCGTGCTTATCAAACAGGTGGAATACGAAATTGCTGAATGGACGGGTGAAAATGGACTCGCTCCACAGCTCGTCGCTCCATCAACAGGTTGCAGCATTGCTGTCGTCGGCTCGGGTCCTGCGGGACTTGCGGTTGCTCAGCAGCTGACGCGCGCTGGACATTCCGTGGTTGTGTTTGAGCGCGCAGAGCGGATTGGGGGCCTGATGCGCTTTGGAGTTCCGGAATTCAAGATGGAGAAGTCCGTCATCGATCGGCGACTTCGACAGATGGAGACTGAAGGTACAGTGTTCCAAACTTCGACCACCGTTGAGTTGTCCGAATCCAGCGGAGCTGTCGCTGAAGGAGCAACGGTGGTATTCCTAACAACCCTCGAGCGGGACTTCGATGCGATCGTGCTGGCGATCGGCTCTACTCGACCCCGAGATCTCTCCGTTCCTGGTCGAGATCTCGATGGTGTCCACTTTGCGATGGAATATCTCAGGGGCTCGAATCTTGTCTGTGAGGGATTGCTCGACGAGCCGCCGATAAGTGCCCATGGTCGGCACGTTGTGATCATTGGCGGGGGTGACACTGGCGCGGACTGTCTTGGCACTGCTCATCGTCAGGGAGCAGCCTCGGTGCAACAGCTCGAGATCTTGCCCGAGCCACCGAACAGTCGAACGGATGCGAACCCGTGGCCCACCTGGCCACTCATTCTTCGGACTTCAGCCGCTCATGAAGAGGGGGGCGAGCGCCTATATTCGGTCTCGACGAGGGAGTTTATAGACGGAGGAGAGCAAAGGGTTGCAGGACTGTCGATAGAGGAGATCGCATCTGGACCAAATGGATTCGAATCGGTTCCGGGAACCGAGAAGACGATCCCCGCAGACCTCGTCCTGCTTGCGCTTGGTTTTCTCGGTCCCGAAAGAGACGGCATTGTCGGTGCGGCTGGGTGTGAGCTCAATGAACGCGATCACCTGAAGGTCGACCGTGAGTACATGACCTCGAGACAGGGGATATTTGCCTGTGGTGACGCAGCTCGCGGTCAGAGCCTGATCGTCTGGGCGATTGCCGAAGGTCGTTCGTGTGCAGCCGCGGTGGATCGGTTCCTCATGGGGAGTACTGATCTTCCGTCGCCGCTTGCGCCCTATACCTACGCCATATCCTAGGTTGCCGATGTCCGAGATCGAGAATGAATTCGAGGCAATCCAGCTGGTGCTGCAAGAGGTGATCGACCGTCTCGATGACATTGCCTTTCGTGAACTGCGCGGGGCTGTCGCGCGAAAGGAGACGAAACGACCCGATGTTGAACGTCGGGTGACCCGAGCCCGGAACGCATTGCTGCGCGTGCTGCCCCTTTTGCGCGCTGACGAACAACCCGGGGAGGATCCGGGCTAGGAGCCAGCGAGTCGGCCTTGGTCGTCTTCGAGTCGAGTGAGGATGCGTTGTCCAAGGCGACGTGGATCATACGTGGTTGCTTGATGCCCTCGTCGATCTTTTTGAAGTGCGAGATGACTGTAGCCGCGTCATTGTGGACGATATCGCGCGCTCTGACCTTGCCGGTGATGACATCGATCGACATAACAAGCGACGCGTTATCTCGGCGAATACGAACGACTTGGGTAGCCTGTGTAGTTTGAGTGCACCCTGTTGTCAGTTCGAAGCGCGAATAACAGCGACCTCATCAGATTCTTTGGGTGGTTTGTCGAGCAAGGTGTGGGCGGGTCGAATCAGGTTCCTACGTAGACAACAACAATTGGGCGAGGCAGGCATCCTGGAGCTGCAAAGTGAACGCGCCCGTTGATGACGCCCTGATTCAGCGTACCGGAAATAGTCACTGTTACGGTGGAGGTCGCGTGTGACGCTATGCCGAGATGTTTGATCCCACGCCGAATGAACCGCTTACTGAAGGTGTAATGCCCCCCACTCAAATGCATGGTGATTCGAGGCACTCCCACGTACGCGTCACCACCGTCACGTCCTTTGCCAGCGATACAGTAGACATAAAATACGGAATCCTGTGGTCTTCCCCCAGTGCCACTGATGTAGTTGCTCGGTCCTGCCGCTATCTCGTGCGAATTGGCAGCGACGAGATGCATACCGGCTGATCGCCCCGCACTCGAGAAGTAATAGCAGTACGCATGACCGGTCGTGAGCAATGCGGGGCTGGCTAAAGCCTGCACTGTGAAAAGCGCGGCGGCTCCTATTTGGACGCCCAATAATGGAAGGCTCCGCCTAAGATTGCGATGAATTCGACTCCCCTGGAATGACCGCATGAAGCTCCCCTCGTCCAGGATTCAACAGGTTGTCATCAGATCTGCGGTAAAAAGTATGGCAGGTCTCGCCCCTGAGGTTGCGGACCGTCACGGCCAGTTTGCGGGCTGAACTGATACAACCCGGAGTCCAAACCCTTATCCACCATTCAGCTATAGCGGGTGCAATGCGGCGGCCAAGTCGACGTTCGCTTTGAGATTTTGTTCAGACCCCTATCCGCAGCTGTCCACCGACACAGGGCCACGATACCTTCTTAGCTCAGGTGCTTGGATATCGACCCTTCAAGGTCAGTTGACCGAGGGCGATGCTCACGTAACCGATAGGGAAAGTCAACGCAGCTTCCCGGGCATCAGCTCTGTCGAGATGACCCCAGGTTCGCTCGCTTTTGGAGTGTGCACGCGCACCCGGGATACATCTGTGAGTTATCTCTTCCAACGGAACCTCGACAGTGAAGGTGATAGAGACGCGAATCCAACACATACCGCCGCGCGTGTCGCAAACTTGCCCCTCTCCTTCCTTCCTGCAGGAATCGTCGCGCTGATGCTGGCGCGCAGAAGGTCCTTGAACATCAGGTCATGCAATAACATTCGCGCCATAAACCCACACGAAGGGCATCGCGTTCGCGCAGTAGTGGTCGATGGGGTTCAGCATCTTCATGACGAGATCCTTGGCCGACAGGCCGCGGTTGACACGTTCGCAACGCGGCTCGACGCGCTTGCGACCGCCCGCTCGGAATCTCGCGACAGACGGTTCATCGCTTCGAGCGTGAGTCGGATCAGCGGCTCATCGATGATCAAGCGCCGGTGGCAGGCCCGCGAAGGAAATCGATCCTCGACGCGAGAGCGCGATCAGATGGTGCTCGACCACGAGGTGCTCCCGGCGAGGAGCGTCGAGCGGCTCGCCAAGGCCACCCACGAGGTCGCGAGGTTACCCAACTATCGGACCCCAAGGTGTTCCTGCTGGCACAAGGGACTTATCCTCCATTTCACAAGTCTCGCCGCGAATGCCTTGTGTAGGGCACAAAAGCGCCTCAGAACACCGATTCGGTCGCGCTCAAGTGTAGCCAGGCAATCCAGGATTGGAGTCGCCAGTCGGGGATTGATGAGGACGGCGGATTCAATCGGTCAGAGCAACACCTCGAGTTGGAGGTGTGCATATGGGAAGACAGAAGGGTTGGACAACAGCAGTCACAGGGAGGCCCGCGCAGCGGGTTCCAGGTCGCCCGGGTCTACGACGCGAACACCGTCAGGCGTTCTGGGCTGCGATCGCTCGCGGGTTGAGGACCGAAGATGCAGCGGCTGAAGCCGGGATCTCAAGGGTGGTCGGAGCTCGGTGGTTCAACCAAGGTGGTGGGATGCCCACTGTCTCCCAGTTCCCCAGATTCCGTCGCTTCCTGTCGTTTGTCGAACGCGAGGACATCGCAATGCATCGAGCGTCGGGGTGTGGCGTCCGCGAGATCGCGAGGCTGACGGAACGCTCCCCGTCGACGATCTCGAGAGAACTCCGCAGAAACGCTGCGACGCGGCAGGGTCGGCTCGCCTACCGCGCGTCCAGCGCACAGTGGCACGCAGACTGTCGAGCTCGACGCCCGAAGGTCGCCAAGCTCGTGGCCAACGATGCCCTTCGCGACTACGTCCAGGCGCGCCTCTCGGGCGCGGTGCGTCGTCCCGACGGGACTCCCGTGGCGGGACCGGCCGTCACCTGGCGAAAGAAGAAGGTGCGGCGCTATCAGGACCGCAGGTGGGCGCAGGCCTGGAGCCCCGAGCAGATTGCGCGGCGCTTGGAGGTCGATTTCCCCCATGATGTGTCCATGCGAACCAGTCACGAGGCGATTTACCAGTCTCTCTACGTCCAAGGGCGAGGCGCTCTCAAGCGCGAGCTCACCGCCTGTCTGCGCACCGGACGAGCGCTTCGCGTCCCCCTCGAGCGTCGCCGACGCACGTCCAGGACCTACGTCCCTGCGGAGATCATGATCTCGGAGCGTCCCGCTGAGGTCGAGGACCGAGCGGTGCCCGGCCACTGGGAGGGCGATCTCATCATGGGGCTCAACAGTTCAGCGATCGGCACGCTCGTCGAACGCACGACGCGCTTCACGATGCTGCTGCACCTGCCCCAGATGGACGGACACTCGGAGGGACTGGCACACCCTGCATGGGCCGCCGCTCGCGGGACACGGTGCCGAGGCGGTGCGCGACGCGATTGCGGAGTCGATCACGATGTTGCCCGTCCAGCTGCGCCGCTCGCTCACTTGGCATCAAGGCGTCTAGATGGCCCAGCACGCAAAACTTCGCACCGACACCGGCGTCGAGGTCTACTTCTGCAACCCGGCTGTCCCTGGCAACGCGGGACGAACGAGAACACGAACGGTTTGTTTCGCCAATACTTCCCGAAGGGAACGAACCTCGCGCTATGACGCAGAAGAGCTCAACGCCGTCGCCGCCGCTCTTAACGGACGGCCAAGGAAGACGCTCAATTGGAAGACGCCCGCCGAAGCACTCGACGAACTCCTAGTCTCAGTTCAGGCCGGTGTTGCGAGCACCCCTTGAACCCGGGGACGTCCCTCCGACACCAGTAAAGGTGCAGGTCAGAGAGAGGGAATCCCTCGTCGGTTCAGATAACGCTCGATCGTTATAGTCATGTCATCGAATCTATGCAGGTATCAGCGGCGACTTCCATCGGTGATTTCCTGGCACGAACGGAATGACTCATGGTTGCTTTTGGTAGAGCAGCGGATTAAGAGTCGAGCCACGACGTTCCATTGGATCTTCCCAAATCCATCTGCGAAGGTCACGTCATGTGCCGCGTCCCCGAACTGGTCGCGCCGTAGGACAGCACCACTCGTCTCGACGGCGCCGTCAATGGCCACGACGGTCCTGATTCGTTCTTGCGACGAGCTGTTGGGTGTGGCGTTTTGGCCCGGAGATACGTATTTGCGCCACAGCGCCCTAAGGTGTCGAGAGCGCCCATTCTTGTGCTCTCTCGCCTCCGGATCACACGTCTACTGACGCGTCCGAGTCCGTTAGGTAACGTGTGATGGAACGAGCCGCGACCCACGTTTCGTTCGGCAGATGATGAGATCATGTGCTGTCTGGTTGAACCATCGCCACGAAGGTTGCTCGAGGGCGCCCTAGGACTGAGCGCTCGAAAAAACAGGCCAGGTAGTAGTGTTGGTTATAAGGTTATAAGATGTCGGAATCCCGCATCCATCTCGCCTGACATCTTGTTCAGGTCTTAAGGAGAAGGTGTAAAGTGAGTTGTGACGACACAACACAGAGCACTCCCGCGAATTCTCTGTTGGTGAGCTGTTCGCTCTGTATTTGGAGAAGTTTCAAGTGTCTTACTTGAAGAGACTCTTTAGTCAAAGGAAGTTTCGCGCGACGTCAAGGAAGTCAGAGTCCCAGAGAGAGGCACTGGGCGCTACCGGCCATCCCCAGTGGGTTGATGAGAACGTCGATGATCGGCATGGCGCCGAGGGACATGCCTTCCAAGTGAACGACGATCCTCAGCAGGTCGATGAGCAGTCTCCCGATCATCGGCACGGCGCCGAGGGACATGCCTTCCAAGTGAACGACGATCCTCAACAAGAAGACGAATAGGACGGCGCAGCCTCTTGAGCAAGAGCTGAACGACCGGGCTGCGAAATCATCGCAATATTTATGGTCCGGCAAGGTGTTTTAGTAGGAGAGCCAATGGAGAAGAGAGAGACAATGAAGGAATTCCTAACGGACGTCGCAACGCTCCGCGAAAATGCCCGAAGGAACATGAAGAAGGGTCCCGTCACCGACGCATACGGGGCAGACCTGGAGCGAGTGATCTTCGTCCTCAATCAGGCGCTTGCCACGGAACTCGTGTGCGTACTCCGCTACAAGCGCCACTATTTCACGGCGCAAGGTCTGAGCGCGCAAGCCGCCGCCGCTGAATTCCTAGAGCACGCAAGTGAAGAGCAGGGTCACGCCGACTTGATCGCCGCGCGCATCACACAATTGGGCGGCGCGCCGGACTTCAATCCCGATTCGTTGACGGGACGAAGCCATTCGGAGTACGACTCCTCGCAGGAACTAAAGAAAATGATCCGAGAAGACCTTGTCGCTGAACGGGTGGCGATTGCTTCTTACACCGAAGTCATTGCGTGGCTGGGTGCCGGTGATCCGACCACCCGGCGAATGCTCGAAGATATTCTCGCGGTGGAAGAGGAGCATGCCGAGGACATGCTCGACCTCCTAGACGGGCTTAAATAGTTAGTCGCATCGGTAACTTGTTTTTTGGGGGAACACGACACTCTCACCAATTCAGCGCTCTCAATCCACGTTCACTTCGCACACTTTAAGGGCGTTCGCAAAGCCGAGCGGCGCCCTCGCGTCTCGTCGCGCACTCGTCACGACTGGAACTGACGAGTCATAATCCACTACGGCACCGCCCTCAACAAAAACCGCGCGTAACTCGCGATCCTCACCCGTGCGAACAGGAAGAAACCCACCAACTTTTCTGTAGATTTTAGCGTTGAATCCCAAACTGGTTCCATGAACAGGATCCGGTTCCAATTCATATCGACTCTGCCACCTTAAGCTTGTCTCACGTCCATAGGACAACCAATCGAGAACCGCCACCCGGCCACACCAGAGGTCGACGCCAGATTCGTGCTTGAGAATTTGTCTGCGTAGCCAGTCTTCGGGAACACGAGAGTCGGCGTCGGTCGTGGTGAGCCAGATGTGCGCCGGATTGAGATTTGCCCACTGCTCCAGTAATATCTCACAGCCGAGTTTGCGAGCGAAACCCACGTTTTTCACACGACAGGTGGTTACCGTGACGTTTAATGGACTGCTTGTACCATAAAAACGTTCCAACCAGTTCTCTACCATCTGAGCACTCGCGTCTCTACAGGAGTCAAGAACAATGATCACTTTCGTTTCTAAGTCCCAGGTGTTCAGCGCATCGATGGCGGTGTCCAAAGACGTTAATGCGGCGCCGACCAGTTCTTCTTCATCGTTCACCGGCACCACCACGCCTACACCCCTCGTTCGAAGAAGTGCTGTCTTCGAGCGACTCAATCCACGCGCTCCCACAGGTCGAGAACGAACTTCTCTTCGAGGTGATGCACTAATTGCCGTAACTTCTTGCATTCGCCAATTTGATCGTGCGCCTGATCTCCCGTCAACGGATAGTTGGTCTTGCCACGCCAGTGGACACCGATGAGGTGTGATTCGGGCAACGTGGACTGGACGACGTCGGCCACGATGATGTCTAGCGCGGCTTCGTCGAAGTAGTAAGCGAGTTCGCTGAGCACGACGAGATCAAACTGCTCTGATGGCCACGACTCGGGAATGGCCCGAAACTCCACCTCAACACCAGCGCAATTCTTGAGCCGTTCAGACGCTTGCTCGAGCGCGATGGAGTTGATATCAGTAGCGAGAAGCCGATCACAGCGAGGGGCGAGGAGTTCGCTCAAGATTCCAATGGAACAACCCGGTTCGAAAGCGTTACGGTACCGAATTCTAGGGAGCGTTGCCACAGTCAGCGCGTACTTGCGCCGCTCGTACCAACTGGTCGCAAAGTTCCAAGGATCAGAAGCGGTGGCGTACAATTCGTCGAAGTACGGTCGGTCGGTAGAGGTCACGTCGTTGCCAGCGTTTCGTCAACATAGACCTCATAGGGTCGCCAGAATCGACGCAGAAGTGGCGGCGGGAGTACCGGAGCGTCGACAGCGTCTGGTCCGATCGCTTCAATCTGGGAATCAAATGCCCGGGTAGCCCAACGTTTGCGGGCACGCGCACGCTGTCCCAACCCAAGTCGCCGACAAAGGCCCCATGGGATATCCGATCCGCCTGGATCGGCCCAGTGCCACGCCCAAACGAGGTAACCGAGCGTCTTGGCGCCAGCAGCCTGGCTCGAGTGAAGAGTTGCCTCGCCACAGACGTCATGATCAGGGTGGCCATCGTGGCGCCATGGCGCGACGCACAAGTCCTCGGGTCGAAGGATTGACGTCAATGCTTCCTCGAGCTGACCTCGGCACTCAGCCACGTTGCTATCGGGTATATGAAGCCTTGTCATTACCGGCTCGTCCCATCCCAAGCGGCGAAGTGCCTCTTTCGATTCACGAACACGCCTCTCGGCGAGGCCAAGTTTTTGCGCAACTTTGGAATTGGGGTGAGATCCCTCACCATCGGTGACCGCAACAATTTCAAGCGGAATGTTTTGTGACAAAGCATGTTGAATCAACCCGCCGGCTCCAAAGACCTCATCGTCAGGATGAGGAGCGACGATGAGTATGCGACGTGGCCGTCCCAGCTCTAGCGGTGCAACATTGGCGAGGAGTTCTGACAGTCTCCACGTGACTTCAGAGTGTCCGAGGTGTTCTTTATCGACGATCAGTTGCACGGCCGTGATGCCTTAGCGAGTCGTCCGAGGTCGGCGGCGTCGGACCCTCCGTGATGTTGTGACAAGTAGACGAAAAGATCCGCTGCCCGGCGTGATTGCTCACGGTCGAGACAGAGTGGCCGGGCACCTCCCGCAGAGCCAACGCGCGTAAGCACCTCCAAGGCGGCGTCGTGAACAACTTGGCGAGCGACAAGCGTCTGGAAGCGCGCGTTCTTAGTGGCGTCGTCAGGATCCCTATCAATCGCGTCCGCAACGCTGTGCAATACAGCGCGCATCGTTTCCACTCCAGCCATCGCGAGCCCGAGGTCGGAAAGGACGTGTTCATTGGGTTCGATGGGTAATGAACTAATGAGACTATTCATCAGTCCTTGGGCACCGCCGTACCAACAAGCAGCGACTCCAGCGGCCCCAAACCAAAATCCTGGGCGATCAGTGTAGAAGCCCGCTGGGCCAACAGCGCGCTCTTCGGGAATGACGGGACCGGTGAAGTCCAATGTTTCGCTGCGAGAGTCCGCCATTCCCACTGCGGGCCATGAATCCTCGTGAATCCTAGAGACGTGTTCGGCGACCGCGACGTCAAAGATCCGGTACCCGTCAGGCGTATCTGCCGTGACGAGTGCACGGTCAATGATATTAGTGCCCGAGCAAAATGCTTTACTCCCAGTCAGTCGCCATCCGCCAACGACTGGTTTGGCCGAAGTGCATCCGCCATGAGACCGTGCAGCCCAGACGCCGTACTTTGCATCATCACCGCAGGGTTTCATTCCGGCTTCGGCGAGAATCGCCATCGCGTCACTGTGGCCCTCGGCGAGCCTGCCAACCGAGAGATCAACAGAAGCCCAAAAGGCAAGGACCTCGAAACGACGCCATGTCTCACCCGATCCTGGAAGCGGAAGGTTCGATCCATCTGTCCGGAAGAATTCCTCAAAGGCCAGCTGTACTCGCGACATCTTGCCCTTATGTCGTGATCGATGAGGGACAGAAGTGTATCCATCCAAAGCCATCGCGCTGAGACAACAAGCGCGAGCGGCGTACATGACACCGACGACTATGAGAGACCTCGCAGGACACAGTTGGGAGAGATGGTCGAAATCGTCTCATTCTCTTATTACTACCATCAATCCTCGACGGTATGGTCAACGTTTTCTCCCGCGATCCTCCCTTGCCCTCCGGCAGAGGCGAGCCAGACCGAGCAACTTGTGACCGTCAGCGACTATCGATTCTCGGAGGAAGATCGTATCACACGTTGAGCGGGAAATGTTCGAACGACGCTGACGGTCAGGCTTACAAGAGCTGATGAATGGCGATCCAACTCAAACGCAAATCGAGGTCGCGAGAGAAGGGCGTGAAGCCCGCTCTCGCGTCCGGGCACCGACCAGAGTTCGACCTCACCCCCAAGTACGAGGGACCGATCTGGCGCCAGTACCTTAGCCTGAATCCACCGCGTGGCTCCGGTGGGACGACTATTACATCCTGAGTTGTCGGTAGCTGGCGATGATGGCGATCTCTGACGTCACCCAGCCGGTACGAGGACGTTATCGTTCTCCGTGTTGTCGATGGTGTTCAAGAAGGAGATCGTCGGGCATGCCACAGACAATCTCGTACGTGGTGCTGCCTGTCAGGTCCTCAATGTGCACAGCGTTGCAAAGCACCTCACCCATTGATTCGCCCATGGCCAGTTCATCGGCAGATGAAGTTGGCGTTGACGCGCGCGGTGAGTGATCCGGCCGCGCAGGCTGACGAACCGTCGTCTGAATGTCTTTGCGACGATTAGTCCAGTGAGCCCAAGGCCACGCGAGGCAGTCCAGCGCACAAGGTTGTGAGCAATGGTCGCGCACACTGCTCAGGCGGCCGTTGTTCTTCTTAACGTAGGTGTAGTAGCTCAGCGCGGTCAGATTGCTGAGTTGGACGCCGTCGTTGGCGCTGTTTCGAAGCTGCGCATCGCAATCTCCACCGGGCGTTCCGTTCCCTGTCGTCAGCTCTGCGCTGCCTACCCCAAGCGGTGGCATAGCAGGCCCAGGCACGAAGCTCACAGTGCCATTCGCACAGGTACCGAATGGCACTGCTGTGCCGGTGGCGTCGTTTGTCTGCGCCGTCCAGCTGCCCATCGAAGATGGGCGGACGACGAGCGGCGTCGAGGCGGAGGCCGACGTCGCTGCTGAAAGCGGTAGGACTAGACCCAGCACCCCGGTGACCACAAGACAACGTGCTCGGCGCGGGATGCATCCCCTCAAGATCGATGACTTTCCAAGAATCACTTTCAAATTGATCGAAGACATATCTCCCCCCAAATGTGCGTAACGCGACGTGGGTTTCGCCATTTGCTCATCAGGGTCGAGGCGACCAGCTTTGTGCACCCTGCTTCCCAGCATCCGCCGAGACAGCCATTGTGGCGTCCGGGAGGCGCGCTAGGCCAAAGGTACCTCTACAATCAAATGAGAGCGGGTCAGCGCCAAGGGGTGCACCCTATGTATCACAGCACCCGCAAACTGCGCACTCTGCATGGAGCGCGATTCTCCCGACATCAAACCGTGGCCAATCCGCGTCTCATAATGTGCAACCGACATTCGCGGCTCGAAAGCATCACAAAACGCCGGGTGGGGGGCGTGGGACCTGCAGCGCTTCATCCGCCGCTGTGCTCTCCGCCGGTTCGGAAGGGCCGGGGAGTCGAGCCCCAAACTCAACCACCGTTTGCGGCCACCGAAGATCGATCTCTTGCCGAGCGGTCCTCGAGCGGTCTGGACACCTCCATCCCGATGCACCAGTCTTTAGGCGCAGGTGAGGCGCAAGACAGTCACGTCGATCGGGTGTGCTCGTTGACCTGGTGCAAGGCTCACATCTGCTTCACAGAACAGGGGGTCCCAGACAGCACACCTGATGCGCAAGTGATCGCTCAGAGCGCGAGAAAACACCACCGCACTCGTTTTGATGGACACAGAGAGAGCGAGTCTGTCTGGTGAAATGTGTGTCATCACCTCGCAAGACCGGTAACTATCAAACTGCGAGAATTGTTACCGGTCAATGAACTAGTCGAGTTCGATTGCGTTGAGTCGATTGATGAGTTGGCGAAGTCTGCCAGATCGTCCCCCACCGTACGAGAGCGCGATGCGCTCGAAATGGAGTGAGTCTCCTTCGATGATTTCGACTGGACGCGGATTTATAATCCGGATCTTGGAATCGTCGAGAATGTCCGCGAACTCGACCGAAAGATCTGCGCACTCCCTGGGGCTTGGAGCCTTTCGCAGGCGAATGATCATCTCTGACCCGATGAATCGGCGAGATACATAGTTCCGGTTGAATTGGACGAGCTCTTCAATAGTCTCTTCGACGGTACTTGTTATACGAAACAGTGAGGCGTCTATCGGCGATGCCAGATTTCGACTAAAGATCTCTGCATTCACGAAGCGCAACCACCCCTCCCAGAAAGTGTCCCCAACGCTTTCAGTGAGCACAATTGCGGCCGGTTCCGCCTTCCCGGTTTGTTGCAGTGTCAGGAGCTCAAAGGTCTCATCCATGGTTCCGAATCCCCCTGGGAGAATAAGAAATCCGCTGGACTCTTTGATCAGCATGAGCTTTCGCGTGAAGAAGTACTTCATCTCGACCAACTTCTCGTCGTTTGCAATGAATTCATTGGGTTCGGTTTCGAATGGAAGGCGGATATTGATTCCCATTGCCATTCCCGGGCCGGCGCCCTCGTTTCCGGCAGCCATTATTCCCGGACCCGCACCGGTAATCACCATCGTTCCGGCGTCGGCAAGGCGACTCGCGAGTTTTTTTGTCAGCTCGTAAAGGGCATCAGAAGGTTGAATGCGAGCAGAGCCAAAGATCGTTACCTTCGGCACGTCGCGATACGCGCTGAACATGCGAAACGCATCAGCCATCTCTTCTATCGCCGTTGTCGCAATTTTGAGGTCCAGTCGCCGGGTATTCGTGTCGGCAAAGGCGAGCGAGGATTTGATCAGATTCCGGAGGTATCTCCGGTTACTGTTCGCGGGCTGAATCTCAGTGAATTCGTTGAGAAGGGCGTTGATCGCTTCATCGAGGCGATCATCGCTCACAATGGGCCCCCCAGCTGCGCCGCTTTGACCTCCAACTGCGCCAGCAGTTCGTCAAATGAACCCGAAAACGAGGCGAGGCCCTGTTCTTCCAACAGGTCGGTGACTTGGCTGAGCTTGATCCCCGCCGCGTCGAGTGCTTTAAGGACCTCCTCTTCGGTGGAGGGATCTTGCGGAATTGAGCGCGCGACGACCCCGTGGTCAAGGAAGGCGTTCATGGTTGAAACTGGAAGGGTATTCACGGTATTCGGTGCGATCAGCCCTTCAACGTAGAGCAAGTCTGGATATGCGGGATTCTTTGTCGATGTAGATGCCCAGAGTGGGCGCTGCGGGCGCGCTCCGATTTCCGCGAGTGATTGAAATCGAGCGGAATGAAAGCTTTGGTCGAAGTATTGGTAGGCGAGTCGAGCCTGGGCGAGCGCGACGCGCCCCGCCAGTTCTGAGTCGGGTCCAAGTTGACGATCAATCTCAGTATCGACACGACTGACGAAAAACGAGGCAACCGAGGCGACCCTGCTTGGGTCTCCGCCGCGGTCGACGAGGCGTTCAACTCCTCTGATGTATGCCTCGACAACTTCAGCGTAACGCTCAAGCGAAAATATCAGCGTGACGTTGATTGAGCGCCCCCCGGCGATCATCTCCTCGATTGCCGGTATGCCCTGTTTCGTTGCGGGAATCTTGACCATCAAGTTGGGCCGGTCAATTCTTTCGTGGAGATGTCGAGCACTTGAAATTGTCGCCTTGGTGTCACGGGCAAGCGATGGCGCCACCTCAAGGGAGACAAAGCCATCACCACCATTTGAGGCGTCATAAATCGCCCGTAGCTGATCAAGCGCTCCAAGAATGTCGTAAATCACGAGTTCCCAATACGCCTCCTCAACGGTCTTCCCCCCATGTATCAGTTCGCGGAACTGATCGTCGTAATCGTTCGTTGAGGCGATCGAGTTCGCCATGATCGTCGGGTTCGAAGTCACGCCTCGAATCCCTTTGGTGATGAGTTCCTCAAGACCACCACGGTCGATATATGAGCGTTTGAGATCATCGATCCAAGGGCTCTGATGCGCTCTTTCGTAAAGTTCGTGCAGTACGGTCAATTTCTCGCTCCGAGGCATCTCATTGGCGGTGGGATTTCAGGAGATCGGAACCGCTTTTGGTGCCATCTTGAATACCGGTGCATCGAGACGGACGGCTGCGACGTGACATCGTACGAGCATCCGGATGAGCCACCAGCCTGGATCTATCTCGCCTGGATTGAGCGCCAGCTTCGCGGATGTCGGTGCCGCGTGATGGTTGTTGTGAAGTCCCTCTCCGGCAACCAAGAATGCAAGAGATTGAAGATTGTGGGAGGTATTGGGATATGGCTGTGTCCCCACAACATGGCCAAATGCGTTGACAGCGCCGTTGAGCAAGAGATAGCTCACGGCATGGATTGCCGAGGCAATGAGCCCCCACTCCCAGCCAAGCGAGAGACACAAGATACCGATGCCAAGCCCGAGACCGAGAAACGCATGGTCAAAAAAAAGCTGATCCAGCCGGTCCGGTGGAAGGTCGCGCGCATAGCGCCCGACCGTGACCCCGTCGCGGGCAACGCGTCGATATAGCAGAGCATTCGTGAATTCAACCCTCCAGAGACTGAGCAGCAGCGGTGAATGAGGATCTCCGTCGACGTCGGTAAACGCATGATGCTTGCGGTGCACAGCAGCCCATTCGCGCGGCTTGATTCCCGTCGTCAGCCAGATGAGGACTCGAAAAACGAGGCGGACGGGCGCCGCAATCGTGAGCGCCCGGTGCGCGGCGCATCGGTGCAGAAATACAGTCGTCGAAAACATCGCAATCTGGCATACTGCCATGGCGCAGAGGAGGGCGAGAATGGGCTGAGGCACCCTTGAACGTTATCAGTAAGCGCATCCAACCAAGCGGTGCCGGCTTCGGAAAATCCAAAGATTCGAGCCGAGGGTGCGAGAAAATTGCCTTTGGGCCTGTAGCCTGATGGTGAGAGGTTGCGGGGACCGTATCGGTCCCACTGGGACCGTGCCACAGTGCTCTAGATCAGGGAGTGAGCGTGATGAGGTTTCCGAAGTGGCTAAAGCCAGAGATCAAATCACCGCGTGACGAGCTCCAGGATGTGCTCGACGAGGCAAAGCGCTATTTTGTGGCTCAAACCCTCGCCCCGCTCAAATCAATCGGAAGGAAGCTCCTCTTCGGTCTGAGCGGTGCACTCGTCGCCGGAATCGGTATCGTCCTCTGCCTTGTAGGATTACTCCGGGTTCTTCAGATCGAGGTCGGCAACACCTTTGCCGGTATGTGGACATTTGTTCCATATTTCCTCGTCGCGGTCTCCGGCATCCTTGTCTCCGCAATTGTCATACTGGTTGGATTCCGTCGCTATCGAAAGCGGGTGAATGTGTCATGAATTTCAAAAACACCTCTAAGGGTGAACTTGGCTCAATTCTTGTCAAGACGTTTGCAACAACGGTACTCGGAGGACTTTTCGGCGCACATGAGGCCGAGAGCTCGTCGACATCGGCTGCATCCTCCGCGTGGAAAGAGATCGAGAGCAAATTGCATGGTCTCTTTGGAGCGGAGGAGAAAAAGAAGGAGGATCGGTTTGAGGGGAAGCATTTTGTGAAAATTGTGGCGGTTGTGGCTGCTCTCCTGGTGATCTCCTACCTCCTTGGGCGTCGACAGGGGGGTAGTCGCGCGACTGTCCTTGAAGTGCACAAGGCGTAGCGTTTGTGAACACCTTCACGAAGGTGCTTTTTCGTCGTCTCGTTCGCACTGGGGTGAAGCGTGGGCTCATTGACGGGAGTCGGCTGTGGCTGTATGTTGGCGCCATCTCTTGGGTCGTGCGCACTCTGACCAAGCAACGGCACCCTGTCGTTCGACGTGAGACGCTCGAGCCAGGGGAGACCCTTGTGGTGACGAATGTCGATCATTCCAAGCGTTCGATGAGGCGTCAATCGAAAGAACAACCGACCGAGTGAGCATTGGAGTCTCCCAAGAAGACGATTCAGCGAGGATCCGGGAGGGGGAGAGGATCCTCCTTATCGACAGCAAGGATCGTCGGTATCTCGTCAGGCTGATCGTATCCGGGATGTTTTCGACTCACGCGGGAATCGTTTATCACGATGAGATAATCGGTCAGCTCGAAGGCTGTGAAGTAGTCGCGCATCAACGAGACGGTGAACGAAAGTCGACTCGGGTACTTCTTGTGCTTCGACCAACGCTCGGCGATCTCATTCTAAAAATGCCCAGAGGGGCTCAGGTCATTTATCCAAAGGACCTCGGAGCGATTCTTATGGCGGCTGATCTCTTCCCCGGCGCAAAGGTGCTGGAAGCTGGCGTGGGCAGCGGTGCGCTCTCAATGGCTGCTTTGCGTGCCGGGTGCAGTGTCCGCGGCTACGAAATTCGGGAAGACTTTGCAAATCGGGCGAAGGCAAACGTTCGGGATCTTTTTGGTGAGGACGTTGATTATTCCATCGAGATACGTGACATCTATGAAGGGATAGATGTACGAGGGATCGATCGCATTTTGCTCGACCTTCCAGAGCCGTGGAGAGTGCTCGACCACGCTCGCTACGCGTTGGTGCGAGGAGGGATCATCTGTGCGTATCTGCCGTCAATTAACCAAACTGCAGAGTTTCGTGCGGCGCTTGACCGAGGAGATTTTGAGTACGCGGAAACGTTCGAAATTCTGAGGCGGACCTGGCACATTGAAGGGCGATCGGTACGTCCGGACCATCGCATGGTTGCTCATACCGGCTTTCTGACAACGGCTCGGCTCGTCCCGGGACGCAGACGAAAAGGACGTGTCGCGGAGTCGCCACGCGAGGGAGCGAGTTTTGGCGCGGGCGACACGGACGAAAATGACCTTAGCGATGAGATCTAGCGGGAGATTCCCTGTTGAGGAAAGAGAGCCGGGTTCTGGTTCTGCTAGCTCTGTTCGATAAATATGCATTCACCAGGGCATTCCTCAGCCGCTTCGGTGACCGCGTCTTCGAGAGTATTCGGAACGTCAACCATGCTCTGACTTCCACCAGGGTTGTTGAGCACCTCGACGCCTTCTTTGACATAGGCAAGACCGTCGTCTTGCAATGAGAAGACGTCAGGGCAGATCTCCTCGCAGAGGCCATCGCCTGTACACAGATCTTGGTCAATCCAGACCTTCATGCCGCTCCTTGTAAATGTTGGGACCTCTAACGATACCGGACAGACCTTCGAGCCATGAGCATTCGGTGCGTATTTTTCGTGTTAGAACCACTATTTCAAGGGCGTGAGACCGTATTTTCTCACGATCGGGTGTAGCGTCCGCGAAGGAAGATGGCCATGGCAAAGAGGTGGTGTGAGGTTGCAAGAACCGAATAGCAACGACTCTGCGAAACGCCTTATAGAGCTAGAGGAGGAGATCTCGTATCTCCGCCAGCGCCTTGCCGAAGCTCCCCAGCGAGTTCGCCTGCTCGAGGAGAGGCTGCTCGAGGTAAAGGGACACCTCTCCCAGGCGACCGCCCAGAACGAGAAACTCAGCTTCATGCTCGGCCAGGCGAAAGAGAACATGGCCGCTCTGCGCGAGGAGGTAGACAAACTCTCCGAGCCACCCAGCGCATACGGAACGTTCGTCCGCGCGAATGATGATGGCACCGTGGACATCTTTGCGAGTGGGCGCAAGATGCGGGTGAGTGTCGCACCCGAAATTGAGATTTCGAGCCTACATCGCGGTCAAGAGGTCGCTTTGAATGAATCGTTCAACGTGATCCTTGTTCGAGATGCCGAGCACTCTGGAGAGGTCGTCACACTCGAAGAGGTGCTCGAAGACGGCAAGCGGGCGCTGATAGTCGGCAGAGCAGACGAGAATCGCGTTGTCGAAATCTCAGAGTCGCTTGCGGAAACGAAGCTTCGAGCTGGGGACTGGATGCTCTTTGATACTCAGAGCCAGATGCTTATCGAGAAACTGCATCGTCCGGAATTTGAAGAGGTCGTTCTCGAAGAGGTTCCTGACGTCACGTACGAGGACATCGGCGGACTCGACGAGCAGATAGAAGATATTACTGATGCCGTCGAGCTTCCCTTTTTGCATCGTGAGCTGTTTCTTGAACATCACCTCCCGGCGCCCAAGGGGATCCTTCTCTATGGACCGCCAGGGTGTGGAAAGACGCTTATCGCGAAGGCCGTCGCGAACTCGCTTGCCAAAAAGGTCGCGCAAATGACGGGGAACCAAAACGTTCGAAGTTACTTCTTGAATATCAAAGGTCCGGAGCTTCTCAATAAATGGGTTGGTGAAACTGAGCGTCAGATCCGACTCGTGTTCCAACGCGCGAGCGAGAAAGCCGAAGAGGGTGTGCCGGTAATTGTCTTTTTCGATGAGATGGACTCGCTCTTCCGGACGCGTGGTACGGGGATCAGCTCCGACATGGAATCAACCATCGTTCCTCAGCTTTTGACAGAGATCGACGGGGTCGAGACGCTGAAAAATGTCATCGTTATCGGAGCATCCAACCGTGAGGATCTCATCGATCCTGCGATTTTGCGACCTGGGCGGCTCGATGTGAAAATCAAGATAGAGCGGCCGAGCGAAGCTGCAGCGCAGCAGATCTTTGCAAGGTATCTCACTTCGGACCTCCCGCTGTATCCCCAGGATGTACTGGACTGCGGAGGCGGAGATCCTGAGAAGGCAGTGCAGGTGATGATCGAATCTACGGTGACGGAGATGTATCGCACTGATGCGCATAACCAGTTCCTCGAGGTCACCTATCAAAACGGCGACAAGGAGACGCTGTACTTTAAGGATTTTGCATCTGGGGCGATGATCGAAAACATTGTGCGACGTGCCAAGAAACTCGCGATCAAGCGTACGATCGCGAAAAAGGGTCGTGGAATCCGACTCAGTGATCTCAAGGACTCGGTGAAACAGGAGTACAAAGAGAACGAAGATCTTCCCAACACTACGAACCCTGACGATTGGGCAAAGATCTCTGGTCGCAAGGGTGAGCGGATTGTCTATGTACGAACCATCACCGATCACGGAGATCATTCAACTGGAGGGCGTGCAATCGAGCGCGTCGGTACCGGACAGTATCTCTGAGTGCTTTGACGTAGTTCTTGAGATAAGACGCAATGATTAGTTCGCAGATCGTGCCTTGGAGAATTGGACGTCCGCTAGCGTCGGTGCCATGGCTATAGCCAAGATTATCGGACTCGAAACAGAGTATGGAATTCATGTCACCGATCCCGCAGGTGATCCGACAAACGGCTCCTCTCAATTGATCAACGCTTATGTCCAGGATCTTGCTGGACGGATTGATTGGGATTTTGATGACGAGCATCCGGGTCGCGACGCGCGAGGATTCCGAGAGGGATCAGGTATTCCCGTTATTGAGACTCATCTCGTCAATACCGTGTTGACCAATGGCGCGCGTTATTACGTCGATCATGCGCACCCCGAATATTCAACTCCAGAGTGCTCAACTGTTCTTGAACTCCTTGCGGCCGATCGAGCCGGCGAGATGATTCTCCAGAGGTCAATGTCCGCTGTTCGCCGTTTTCTCAACTCAGGCGAGGAAATCATTGTCTACAAGAACAACTCCGATGGCAAGGGAAATTCTTATGGTTGCCACGAAAACTATTTGGTGGCGCGCTCACTTTCTTTCAAGGATCTTGCTGCGCAGTTCACCGCCCATCTGGTGACGCGTCAGATATTTACTGGAGCGGGAAAAATCGGTTGCGAGCAACCGGAATCCGGACGACGAGGATTTGAGATTACCCAGCGAGCCGATTTTTTCGAGGAGCGAATCGGGCTCGAGACGACGATGAATCGGCCCATCATCAATACTCGCGACGAGCCGCACGCCGAGGCTGACGAGTATCGCCGCCTTCACGTCATCACCGGAGACGCCAATCTTTCCGAAGTCTCCACACTGCTCAAGGTTGGAACCTCTTCTCTATTGCTGCTCATGATCGAGGATGGGGCACTAGCGGATAGGGATCTGTATCTGCGAGATCCAGTTCGCGCGATGCATGATGTTTCGCATGATCTTTCGCTCCGTGAACCGCTTGAGCTGGAGTCCGGGAGAAACGCGAGCGCACTTGATCTTCAATACGAACTCCTAGAGCGGGCGCAGTCCTATGCACGTCAGCGCGGCCTCGAGGCTCTTGGGCCCGCGGCAGTTGGTGAGCTGGTTCTCTCGCGATGGGAGCGCGCCCTTGATGGACTGGCTCGGGATCCAGCGACGTTGCGCCGGGAGCTCGATTGGGTTGCAAAATACGAGATAATGCACGATTACTGTGAACGTCATGGCTGTGACTTCGAAGATCCACGTATCGCCGCGCTCGATCTGCAGTATCACGACCTGCGCAGCGAGAGGTCACTTTTTTCACGACTTGGGATGGAAAAGCTGCTCTCTCCTCAGGCTGTCGAGGACGCAATAACGAACGCTCCATTGACGACGCGGGCCTATTTCCGGGGGGAATGTCTGAAGCGCTTCGGGGGTGACGTTGTCTCGGCGAACTGGGACTCGATAGTTGTCGATGTCGGAACCGACCCATTGCAACGTATCCCTATGATGGATCCTTTGAGGGGTACCGCGTCTCATGTCG
>Ga0307373_10001247_pt1 | contig 47740 bp, 46 predicted proteins | sample OX2MG_FD_202534 | JGI IMG/M metagenome (GOLD analysis project Ga0307373, IMG submission 202534) | Soil microbial communities from Risofladan, Vaasa, Finland - OX-2 | ecosystem: Environmental > Terrestrial > Soil > Coastal area > Acid sulfate soil | place: Finland: Risofladan, Vaasa | collected...
CTAATCGGCGCAAAGGGGTGGAGTAGGTCTGATCTACGGAACAGGCTCGAAGCCTTGCTGGGTTTACAGCATCCCCACTCCACCAGTTCCGGGTCGCGTATCTCCGGAACAGGTATCAAGATACAAGGCGGGTTTGAACGCCCCGGCAGTCATAACAACGAGTGGTATGAATCTGTGCGTTGAGGAGAGAACGATGACCGGAAATTGGCTCTACACGATACGTAATACCGTATTGTTCGCGGTGGCGGTGGGCAGCACGACCATCCATGCCGGCCAGGCCCGGGTCGCGGCCAATGCCCACGCGCAAGATAGCACCTGCGCAGCGTAGCGTTTTGCAACTGACGCCGGTGCAGCGCAAGAATCTGACTCTGATGCTTGATCCCAGTGCCCCCGCCAGCGAAATACGAGAAATAAGCGATGCGCTGCAGATGACGCCGGCGTAGCAGAAGGCAGCGGTTTGCCTGAGCCAGCACGACGCCAGTCAATGCCGGCGGTGACGTTGGCGGCCGCCCAGCAAGCTACGCTCAAACGTCTTGTCCCGGGGTTGGAAATCACGCCGCTGATCATCGCAAAGCTGCAGAAGTTTGCGATGGACGACAGTCTTGGCGTCGACCAACGTCTCACCGAGATGCAGAAGCTGACCCGCTTCCACCTCAAACACCCGATCCATGTCAGCGTCTGTATCTGGCATATCTCCGGCAAGTTCGGGCCGATCTTCACCGCGGCGCAGGAGCAGCGTGCTGCGATGCGGCCCTGATGGATGGATTACGGGCGCGTCCGTTCAACACGTTTATCGGCACTTCCAACGCGATCAGCGGCGTAGAGTCGCTGCGGGAGGAAAAGCTGCTGCTGCAGGTGCTGGCCCGCCCTCAATTGGCAAACAAGATGGTCAGTGGCAACTATGTGGTGTTGGGCATTGCGCCGGCCGGCGGCGCCTACGTCTTCGTCGACAACGAGAACATCAACAGTCTGGCCAAGGCCGAAGGCAAAAAAGTGGCGGTGCTGGCCTACGACAAGATTCAGGCACAGATGGTGGCGCAGGTTGGCGCCACGCTGGTGCCCTGTCTGCTGATCGTGATCATCGACGCCATCGACGACAGTGTCACCACACCGAATCGTTCGCGTCGAGGTTCAAGGTGTTCGTGCTGACTGAGCTACTGTTTCTGGTCATCACCCAGCTTGCCGGCCGCTCGCCGATGCATATCGCTTCACCGCTTAAGGCGGTGTCCGGCAGCCTGCGGGCCATGCTGCCGCTAATCCCGGGCGGTTTCAAGGTCCACGCGCAACATAATCAATGAACCGTGCCATCGCTTGCTTGTGCAAGCCGAAGATGTTCGTTGTACATCTGCAGCGGGGTTCGAAAAGCATGGCGCTTGCGCTGCCGCGCGGCTCGTGCGCACAGTGCGTCGGCGAAATCGCCGGATTGCAGCAATTGTTCACGCCCTGCGCCGCTGCGGCAGCGGCAAAGTCCTCGGGTTCTCGTGCAGCCCAGACGACGATGTTGCCACCTATGCGCCGTAGTCTGAGCAGTGCCTGCCGGGGTGACGCCGCATAATGCAACTGGTGATAATGTTGATGCAGGAAACGATCGATCCGCCAACGTTTACAAGGTTTGATCCCGGCGATCTTGGTGTGTGTCTACGGTCGCGATTGAGTGGCGCGGGCGTTGATATAATCGTTATGTCGCAAGTGTGCGCGAAAGTGGCGGAATAGGTAGACGCACTGGGTTTAGGTCCCAGCGCCGCAAGGCGTGCGAGTTCGAGTCTCGCCTTTCGCACCATATGTGGATATAAGGGCACCTCCAAGAATTCAGTTTGATCGTGTCGCGATGTAACGTCTTGCCGTTGCCTGCAACGGCAATCGGTTTTCGGCATAAAACGGTTCGAATGCTGCTGATGAGGGGTTTATTTCCGATGTTTTCGCCCCATCCTAGCCGTTTCATCCCATGGCGAGCACACCGCTCCTGTCGCGTTTAAGCAATTGCCCCAAGCGCACCCGGTTGAGCCCCGAACGAAACGCTTCCCAGTGGATCCGAGCTGGGTCGTGCGTTCCCCGATATCAAAAAACCCAGGGTGCCGGTACCGTTTCATGGTCTACGTACGCGGTCTGTAATGATTCGCCCTTAGATCACTCAAACGGTGCCGAGTTGCTCGATTGGCCCGAATTTTGATGGGTTTTTAGAGGTGCCCTATTGAAAGTCATGATCATTCTCCAAGAATGACCGCTCAGGCTCGTCTGTCGTTGGAATCACGCTGCCTCCTCCAGTCTCATGTCATTGGGAGCGGCTGGATCGTGGCCAATCGGTGGAACCAGAGTACACTAGCTGCGGAGTCGGCCAGACAGTCGCCGCCGCGTGAGCGGGGGAGGAAAGTCCGGGCTCCGCAGGGCAGTGTGCCAGTTAACGGCTGGGCGGCGTGAGCCGACGGAAAGTGCAACAGAGAACAGACCGCCGATGGCCTCGCAAGAGGATCAGGTAAGGGTGAAACGGTGCGGCAAGAGCGCACCGCGTTCCCGGTAACGGTAACGGCATGGCAAACCCCACACGGAGCAAGGCCAAATAGGGAAGGAGGGCTTTTTTAGGCTCGACACGCGGCCCGCGTGCCTTCCGGGTAGGCTGCTGGAGGCGGCGGGTGACCGCCGTCCTAGAGGAATGGCTGTCGGGACATCGCAAGGCGTTCGCACAGAACCCGGCTTATCGGCCGACTCCACTTTATTCCCCACTTTGCCCCACAGCGTCGAAAAACGATGCTGCTGGAGGCTTCTGTGCGGATGGAATCCCCCGTAGATGGACGAAATTACGCGCTGCAGGCCCCCTGGGTTTCTAAGTTACTTTAATTGTATGCCGTAACTGCATGTTTTTAAGTATTGATGTGAATTTCGCTGAATCCAGGTTAAGTCTTTGTCCGACTTGAGGTTTTTTGATGGGAATAGCTTGCGAGGTGGGATGAAGTGGGCTATAGTGCCCCACGATGGTTCCAAGTGGGGTACCAGTCGGTGTTCCCAAGAGCTTAAGACTAAGGTGCCGGGGTACGATGTTTGCCGGATCGCATCAATTGACGATCGACGACAAAGGGCGCCTTGCGGTGCCGGCTCGCTTTCGTCAGCAGCTCAGCGAGCAAGCCGGTCTGCAGGTGGTCATCACCATGGGTCCGAATCGGTGTCTTGAGCTCTATCCTGCCCCTGAATTTCGCAAGGCCACCGAGCAAATCGATCAGATGGAAGATCGTGAGGCGGCCGAACTGCTCAATTTTTCCTTTGTCGGTTTGGCGGTGGAGACCGAGATCGACAAGCAGGGGCGGGTGTCGTTGCCGCCGATGCTGCGGCGGCTGGCTCAGCTTGAATCCAGCGTCGTGCTGGTCGGTCAGATCAACCGCTTTGATCTGTGGAGTGAACCGCTGTGGAATGAGCGGTTCAGCGAGATCCAGCCTTCGCTGAAGAGCGCGTTCAGGAATCTGAAACGGTGAGGCCCGTCGCCGATGCCCGAAAGCCTCATCCTGCCGTCGCCCGTTTTCAGACGTTGCGGCTGCCCCGCTTTATTGCGCCGCCCGCTCCCGGTTGAAGCGATGAATTCGCACCGGCCGGTTCTCCTCGAAGAAGCGCTGGCCGGTCTCGCGGCCGGTCGTCCGTGTTCGCGTGTGCGGGCGTTCGTCGATGGCACCTATGGCCGCGGTGGTCACAGCGCCGCCATTCTCGAAACCCTGCGTCCAGGTGATGTGTTGCACGCGTTGGACCGCGATCCAGCCGCCTGTGCCCACGCTTTCAAGGCTCATGCGAGGCGCGACGGTTTCCGCATCCACCGACGCAATTTCGCCGAGCTGCAGGCTTGGGCGCAGGAGCAGGCGCTGCTGGGCCGCATCGATGGCCTGCTGCTGGATCTGGGCGTTTCCAGCCCACAACTCGATCAGGCCGAACGCGGCTTCAGCTTTGCTGCCGACGGCCCGCTCGACATGCGCATGGATCCTGACACTGGCGAATCCGCGGCGCAGTGGCTGGCACGGGCGACGCAGACGGAGATCGCCGAGGTGTTGTGGCGCTATGGCGAGGAGCGCAACAGCCGGCGTATCGCGCGCCGCATCGTCGAGTCCCGTGTCGAGTCGCCGCTGACCACCACGACACAACTGGCAGCTCTGATTGCGGCCGTGCCTGGGCCGCGCAGCAGGAAAATCCATCCGGCGACGCGCAGTTTCCAGGCCATTCGCATTCACATCAACGGCGAGTTGGACGCACTCGAACGTGCGCTGGCTGCGGTGCTAGAATTACTGGCGCCGGGTGGCCGGCTGGCGGTGATCAGCTTTCACTCGCTGGAAGACCGCGTGGTCAAGCGCTACATCCGCGAACACAGCACGCGGGTGCGCGACGGTGAGGCCCTGACACCGTTGTTGCGCCGCATCGGTCGGTATTTTCCAGACGACGCTGAGGTCGCCGCCAATCCAAGAGCGCGCAGCGCAGTGTTGCGAGTCGCCGAGAAAGTGCCGTGAGCCGCCGTCAAGAGCATGCACCAGCCGCTCGATCCCCGGTTTCACGGTGGACGCTGCTGCCGCTGTTTCTGGCGCTGGCCTGTGTCGGCAGCGGGGTGACGGTGGTGCAGATCAAGCACGGCAGCCGTACTTTCACCACGCGGCTGGATACGCTGCGACGTCAACGCGACCATCTGCAAATGGAATGGGCACAGCTGCGGCTTGAGCAGGCCACGCTGGATCAGCATGGTCGCGTGCAGCAACTGGCGGAAAAACAGTTCGACATGGTCGAGCCCAGGGATTACGTGATCGTGCCTGAGCGCGTCACCGCGTCGGTCCCTCCGGCCCTGGCTCCGGCAGCGGTGCGGCAATGACTGCCGCCATGACGCTGCAGCCCCGCACGCCCGGCGCGTGGCGGCATCGCTCGGTGCTGCTGGTGCTGCTGGTATTGGCGGTCATCGTGTTGGGCCGGGCGTTCTATCTGCAGGTCGTCGACAACGAATTCCTCAGCCAGCAGGGCGACCTGCGCTTCATTCGCACGCTGACGCTGCCGGGCTTTCGCGGCGCGATTCTCGATCGTCGCGGTGAGCCGTTGGCGCTGTCGGCACCGGTCGATTCGATCTGGGCGGTGCCGGCCGACGTGCTGGCGGCCCCGCAGTATCTGCCGGCGCTGGCCAAGCTGCTGGATCTAACTGTACCGGCGCTACGCAAATATCTGCAGACGCGCGACGACCGCCGGTTCGTTTATCTCAAGCGGCAGATGGACCCGGATCAGGCGCGCCGCGTGTTGGCGTTGAAAGCCCCTGGCGTGTTCTCGCAGCGCGAGTACCGGCGCTATTACCCGGCCGGCGCGGTCGCTGCCCAGGTGGTCGGGTTCGCCAATATCGACGGTAAGGGCCAGGAGGGGATCGAGCTGGCCGACAACACCTTGTTGCGCGGCATCGACGGCGAACGGCGGGTGATCCGCGATCGCAGCGGACGCGTGGTGGAGGACACCAGCGTCTATCAACCGGCACAGCCGGGACGTGACATCCATCTGACGCTGGATCTGCGCCTGCAGTACATCGCCTACCGCGAATTGCAGCGTGCGGTTGAATCGCATCACGCGCGCAGTGGCTCGATCGTGGTGGCCAACGCGCGCAACGGCCAGATTCTGGCGCTGGCCAACGTCCCCAGCTACAACCCCAACAATCCGGCCGACCGCGATTCCGAAGGGCTGCGTGACCGCGCTGTCACCGACACCTTCGAGCCGGGTTCTTCGGTCAAGCCGCTATTGGTGGCGCAGGCGTTGACGCTGCACAAATTCACCGCGCAGAGTTTGTTCGATACCGGTGACGGCAGCTTCCAGGTCGGCTCGATGACGATTCACGACGATCATCCCTACGGCATCGTCGATCTGCGTCGTCTGCTGGTGAAGTCCAGCAACATCGGCGCCGCCGAGGTCGGACTGGCGCTGGGGCCGCAGGCGGTGCGCAGCGGTTATCGGAAGTTCGGGCTCGGCGAACGCACCGGCATCGGCCTACCGGGCGAAGGCGACCCGACCCTGCGGCCCTGGAACACCTGGGGCGACATCGCCACCGCCACCGCGTCCTATGGGTACGGCGTCGCGTTCAATGCGCTGCAGATGCTGCGGGCCTACTGTGCCTTGGCCAACAACGGCTTGATGCCACAACTGAGCATCGTCGAGAGTCGTCGGCAACCACCGCCGCAGCGGGTGATTCCGGCCTCGGTTGCGCAGACCGTGCGCGGCATGCTCGAGGGTGTGGTATCGAAGGACGGTACGGCGGCGGGCGCCGCCGTACCGGGTTACCGGGTCGCAGGCAAGACCGGCACCTCGCGCATGACCGGAAACGGTGCCTACGCAAAAGGCCAATACCACGCCATCTTTGTCGGTATGTTGCCGGCCGATCATCCGCGACTGATCGGCCTGGTGGTGATCAACGATCCCAAAGGCTACGACTACTACGGGGGTTCCGTCTCCGGCCCGGTGTTTTCCAACGTGATGCAGGCCGCCGCGCGGTTGCTGCAGATCGCGCCCGACCGTCCGGCACCGGGCTTGCTGCAGGCGGTCGATGCGCCGGTGGGAGGACGTTCATGAGTCCTTCGGTGCAGCAACACCCGTTGGTGGAATTGCTGGCGGGTCTGGCAGTTGCGCCGGCCGGGCTGAATATCGCCGGTCTTGCGCTGGACAGCCGTGAGGTGGGTCCCGGGTTCCTGTTCCTGGCCTGTCGTGGTCATCGCCAGCACGGCCTGCAACACCTCGACGAGGCGATTGCACGGAGTGCCGTCGCCGTCGTCTGGGAGCCGGCGCCGGAGATTGAAGCGCCCCGGTCCAGCGTGCCGGCGGTGGCGGTCGACCAGTTGTCGATGAAGGTGGGCGAGATCGCATCGCGCTTCTGGCAGCGGCCCAGTGCGCAACTGCGTACCGTCGGTATCACCGGGACCGACGGCAAGACCTCGACTGCTCATTTGTTGGCGCAGGCATGGACCGCGCTGGGCACGTCCTGCATCTACCTCGGCACGCTTGGTTACGGGAATCTCGAGGCGCTGGATGCCGCCACCAACACCACGCCGGATGCCGTGCGGTTGCAGCGCTATCTGGCTGAAGCCGTTGCAGCGGGGCGACAGGCCTGTGCGATGGAAGTGTCCTCGCACGCGCTGGCACAGGGTCGCATCGCAGGGATGCATTTCGCTGCCGCGCTGCTGACCAATGTCGGCCGTGATCATCTCGACTATCACGGCAGTCTGGAGCGGTACGCGGCCGCCAAGCGCAGCCTGTTCGAGCGCGACGACACCGACGCCGTTCTGCTGAACCGCGACGACGCCTACGGCGCCGAGTGGGCCGCACAGCTGGCCGCCGCGCATCCGCTGATGGTCTATGGTCTCGGCGGCGTGCGACCGTCCACGCCCTACGTCATCGGCGAATCGCTGACGCTGCATCCGCAGGGGCTGCGTCTGCAGCTCGCCAGCAGCTGCGGCGACGGCCACATCGACTCGGCGCTGCTGGGGCGCTTCAATGCCTATAACCTGCTGGCCGCCGCCGCCGTGTTGATCGAAGCTGGCGTGCCGGTCGCCGAAGTCTGCGCAGCGCTGGGACAGGCGCGCACCGTGCCCGGTCGTGCCGAAGCCTTCCGCGGTGCGGCCGCGGCGCCACTGGTGGTGGTGGATTACGCACACACCCCGCAGGCGTTGACGCAGGTGCTGCAGGCGCTGCGTTCGCATACCGTCGGCAAGCTGGTCTGCGTGTTCGGCTGCGGCGGCGATCGTGACCGCGGCAAGCGACCGCTGATGGGAGCGGCGGCCGCGCAGTTCGCCGATGCCGTCGTCATCACCGACGACAATCCACGCTCCGAAGATCCGGCGCAGATCGTCGCCGAGATTCGCGTCGGCATGCCCAAGGCCGCGCGCGTGCAGATCGTTCATGATCGCGCGCAGGCGATCCGCGGCACCGTGACGGCCGCCGGTGCGGACGACGTCGTCCTGGTGGCGGGCAAGGGCCACGAGAAATACCAGCTTTACGGCGCAGAGCGGCGCGTGTTTTCCGACCGCGAATTCGTCGCCACGTTGTTGGCAGTAGAGCCGGTGTCTTGAGCTCCGCCGTCATGACCACGCTGGCCGATCTGGCGCGCCGTGTCGGCGGCGTGCTGCACGGCGAAGATACCGGCTTCGCGCGCGTCGTCACCGACAGCCGTCAACTGCGTCGCGGTGATCTGTTCGTGGCGTTGACCGGCGAACGCTTCGATGGCCACGACTTCGTGCGCCGCGCGTTCAATCTGGGCGCCGCCGGGGTGCTGGTCGCACGGCCGCTGGAGGGGGTGCCGGCGCAGGTGGTGGTGGCGTCGGAGGGCGGTACGCTGAATGCGTTGCAGGCGTTTGCCGCCAGTTGGCGCGCGGATTTCAGCCTGCCGCTGATCGGCGTCACCGGCAGCGCCGGCAAGACCACCACCAAGCAGATGCTGGCGGAGATCCTCACCGCGCTGGGGCCGGTGCTGGCGACCCGTGGCAACCTCAACAATCACATCGGTGTGCCGCTGACGCTGTGCCGCCTGCGCGCCGAACACCGTGTCGCGGTGATCGAGATGGGCGCCAATCACGTCGGTGAGATCGCCGCGCTGGCGGCGCTGTCGCGGCCGAATATCGGCGTGGTGACGCTGGCCGGTGCCGCCCATCTGCAAGGTTTCGGTTCGCGCGACGGTGTAGCGCACGCCAAAGGCGAAATGTATGCCGCACTGGATAGCGGTGGCGTGGCCGTGATCAACGCCGACGATGTCTACGCGCCGCTGTGGAGACAGCTTGCGGGTGCGACACGCATTCTCAGCTTCGGCTTCGACGAGCGCGCGGAGATTCGTGCCGAAGCACTGCAGTTGGGCACCACGCAGAGCCGATTCACGCTGCATGCGCTGCAGGCCAAAGCGAATGTGGCGCTGGCATTGCCCGGTCGGCACAACGTCGTCAATGCACTCGTCGCCGCGGCCGCTGCCGTCGCCGCCGGAGTCGGTGTCGCCGACATCGCCGCAGGCCTGAGCCGCATGCAGCCGGTAGCGGGTCGCGGTATCTGGATGCAGACCGCGGCGGGTGCCGCGATCCTCGACGACAGCTACAACGCCAATCCGACGGCGGTGCGCGCGGCCCTGGAAGTGCTGGCGCAACGCCCGGGGCTCCGCATCGCGGTGCTCGGTGACATGGGCGAACTCGGGGCCGATGCCGCCGAACTGCATCGGACGGTCGGCGCGGAGGCTCGCGCACTGGGAATCGACGCGCTGTACACGCTGGGCGCTTTGTCCGTTTCCACGGCGCACGGCTTTGGCGAAGCGGCCGAACATTTCGATTCGATGGACGCACTGGTGGCAGCGCTGCGACCGCAGCTCGGCGCGCAGGTCTCGGTGCTGGTGAAAGGTTCGCGCAGCGCGCGCATGGAGCGCGTGGTGGCGGCGTTGACCGGGCTGCCTGCGGAGGCCTCGCACTGATGCTTTACGCCCTCGCCACCTGGCTGCACCATCACTACGTCAACGGCTTCAACGTTTTCAGCTATCTGACGTTCCGCGCCATTCTGGGCGTGCTGACCTCGCTGGTGTTCTCGTTCATCGCCGGCCCCGCCATCATCCGTCGCCTGCAGGTGCTGAAGTTCGGACAGGTGGTGCGCGACGATGGGCCGCAGAGCCATCTGAAGAAAACCGGCACGCCGACCATGGGCGGTGTGCTGATTCTCTCCGCCATTGTGATCTCGACGCTGGCCTGGGCCGATCTGCGCAACCGTTTCGTCTGGCTTGCGCTGGGCGTGACCCTGGCCTTCGGTGCGGTCGGTTTTGCCGACGACTGGCTCAAGATCAAGCGCAAGTCGTCGAACGGCCTGTCGGCCAGGCAGAAGTATTTCTGGCTGTCGCTGGCGGGTCTGCTGACCTCAAGCCTGATCTATGTCACCGCCACTACGCCGATTGAGACTTCGTTGATCCTGCCGCTGGTCAAGCACGTGACCATACCGCTGGGCTGGTTCTTCATCATCTGGTCCTATGTGGTGATTGTCGGCAGCTCCAATGCGGTCAATCTGACCGACGGCCTCGACGGCCTGGCGATCATGCCGACGGTGCTGGTGGCGTCGGCGCTGGCGGTGTTTGCCTACGTCACCGGCAACGTCAAGATCGCCGATTATCTGGATATCCCCTACATCGCCGGTGTCGGCGAACTGGCGATCTTCTGCACCTCCATCGTCGGGGCGGGTCTGGGGTTCTTGTGGTTCAACACCTACCCGGCGCAGATTTTCATGGGCGACGTCGGCTCATTGGCGCTGGGTGCGGCGCTGGGCGTGGTGGCGGTGCTGGTGCGGCAGGAAATCGTGCTGGCGATCATGGGCGGCGTGTTCGTCGCCGAGACCGTGTCGGTGGCGCTGCAAGTCGGGTACTTCAAGTGGAGTGGCGGCAAGCGCATCTTCCGCATGGCGCCGCTGCATCACCACTACGAACTCAAGGGCTGGCCCGAGCCGCGCATCATCGTGCGCTTCTGGATCGTCACACTGATTCTGGTGCTGATCGGTCTGTCGACGTTGAAGGTGCGGTGATGGATACCGGCGCACGCATTCTCATCGTCGGCCTGGGGGCTTCAGGCCACTCGGTGATTCGCTACCTTGCCGGACAGGGCGCGAATATCGTCGCCACGGATTCGCGCGCCGCGCCGAGCGGCATTGAGGCGCTGTGCGCCGAGTTTCCGCAGGTCGACCTGCGGCTCGGTGGTTTTGATGCGCCTCAACCACTGTCGCAGTTCGAGCAGGCCATCATCTCCCCCGGTGTATCGCCGAACGAGGCGTTTGTGCGGCAACTTGACGACGCCGGCGTTGAAATCATCGGCGACATTGAGCTGTTCGCCCGCGCTGTGCATCGATTGCCGGTGACGGCGGCGACGGCGCCAGCCGTGGTCGCCATCACCGGTTCCAACGGCAAGTCCACCGTCACCACTCTGATCGGAGAGATGGGCCGCCGTGCCGGCCTGCGTGTGGCGGTGGGCGGTAATCTCGGCATACCGGCGCTCGATCTGCTGGCCGACGATATCCAGCTTTACGTGCTCGAGCTGTCGAGCTTTCAGCTCGAAACCACGCATAGCCTGAAGCCGACAGTTGCAGTGTGGCTCAACTTCAGCGCGGATCACCTGGATCGCCATGGCACGCTGGCGGCTTACGCGGCGGCCAAGGCGCGCGTGTTTGTGGGCGCGATACAAGCGGTGGTGAATCGGCAGGACGCCGGAGTCATGCGTCACGCACCGCCGCGGGCGATCAGTTTCGGCCTCGACGTTCCGGCACCGGGGCACTACGGGCTGGTCGAACGCGACGGCGTGCGCTGGCTGGCCTGCGGTGATGAAGCGTTGCTGCCGCTTGCCGGTCTGCGGGTTCAGGGCTTGCACAACGCCGCCAATGCGCTGGCGGCGTTGACGGCAGCGGCTCTCGCCGGCCTGCCGCGGCAGGCCGCCGTCGACGCTCTGCGTGAATTTCCCGGCCTGCCGCACCGCTGCGAGTGGGTGGCGGAGGCCGGCGGGGTGGTCTGGATTAACGATTCCAAGGGCACCAATGTCGGCGCTACGCTGGCCGCGCTCGAAGGCCTGCCGGCGCCCATCGTCTGGCTCGGCGGCGGCCAGGGCAAGGGACAGGATTTCGCGCCTTTGCGCGAACCCTTGTCGCGCAAGGGCCGGGTGGCGCTGCTGTTCGGCAAGGCGGCGTTGAAACTGCAGAAGGCTTTGGCCGGCGCCTTGCCGGTGGAGTGCGTCGATCACCTCGAAAACGCGGTGCTGCGCGCGCGGCTGCTGGCCCGCCCTGGTGATTGCGTGCTGTTGTCGCCGGCGTGTGCCAGTCTCGATCAGTTCAAAAATTACGTTGAACGCGGCGACCGTTTTCGCAGCCTGGTGCTCGAGACTGTGGCGGAGCGCACGACATGATGCCGCGCGCCCGCTACGGACTGGATTCGAAGCTGTGCCTGGCCATCGCTGCACTGATGGGCTGGGGGCTGGTGATGGTGGCTTCGGCGTCGGTCGAGATCGGTCAGCAGACCAATGGTTCGTCGCTGTATTTCTTTTATCACCAACTGATTTTCATGCTGCTCGGCATCGCCGTTGCCGGGCTCACGTTCGCAGTGCCGATGAAGTTCTGGGAAGCCAACGGCTTCGGGCTGCTGCTGCTGGCACTGGCGCTGCTGCTGGTGGTATTGATTCCAGGCATCGGGTTGCGTGTCAACAGCTCGCGGCGCTGGCTGGATCTGTTCCTGTTTCGCGTGCAGGCGTCGGAACCTGCACGTCTGGCCCTGGTGGTGTATCTGGCGGGTTATATCGTGCGCCGGCAAATCCGCCTGCAAAGCGGTTTGCTGGGGCTGTCGCTGGTGTTCGTGCCGCTGGGTCTGGCCAGCCTGCTGTTGCTGGCGGAGCCGGATTTCGGTTCCGCGGCGATCCTGCTGAGCGTCGCCGTGTTGATGTTGTTCGTCGGCGGTGCGCGGATCCGCGATCTCTGCGGTCTCGGCCTGCTGTTGATGGTGGTCATGGGGCTGGTGGTGGTAGCCGCGCCGTATCGGGTGGAGCGCTTGATGTCGTTCATCAACCCCTGGGCGCACGCCGACAACAGCGGTTTCCAACTGGTGCAGTCGCTGATTGCGGTGGGGCGCGGAGAATGGTTTGGCGTCGGCCTCGGCAACAGTGTGCAGAAGCTGCTGTACCTGCCGGAGATGCACACCGATTTCATCTTCGCGATTCTGGCCGAGGAACTGGGGCTGGCCGGGGTGACGACGCTGATCCTGCTGTACGCCGTCGTGGTGTGGCGCGGTTTCGCCATCGGCCGTCGCGCCGAGTGCATGGATGAGCGCTTCAAGGCCTACCTGTGCTACGGCTTGGCCGGCTGGCTGGGGCTGCAGGCCGCGATCAACATGGCAGTCAACATGGGCTTGCTGCCGACCAAGGGCCTGACCCTGCCGTTCATCAGCTACGGCGGCAGCAGCCTGGTCACCGATTGTCTGATGATGGCGCTGCTGCTGCGCGTGGATTACGAAAACCGCCTGGCGCAGGCCGGCCATCCGGTCGCAGGCGGTCGTGGACAGCCGGCACAACATGCGCGTCAAGCCTCGGCACCGGCGCGCCGTCCCGATCGCGAACGGGGTTGGGTGCCGGCCTTCGGCAATGTGCTGTCGCCGCTGCGGTCCTTGGGCGGCCGCGGACTGCAGCGCCTGCGGGGGTCGCGATGAAAGCCATGATCATGGCCGGCGGTACCGGCGGGCATGTGTTTCCGGCGCTGGCGGTGGCGCGGGTGCTGCGCGACCGCGGCCACGACGTCGTGTGGATGGGGACGCCGGACAGCTTCGAGTCGCGCAGCGTGCCGTCGCACGGCATTCCGATCGAGTTTGTGCGCATCGCCGGACTGCGCGGCAAGGGTTTGTTGTGCTGGCTGTCGGCGCCGTGGCGGCTGGCGCGGGCGCTGTTGGATGCGTCCGCAGTGCTGGCGCGGCAGCGGCCGCAGGTGGTGCTGGGCATGGGCGGTTTTGCCGCCGGGCCGGGCGGGTTGATGGCGCGGTTGCACCATGTGCCGTTGGTGATCCACGAGCAGAACGCCGTCGCCGGTCTCACCAACCGCGTGCTGGCACACATCGCCAAAGTGGTTTTACAGGCGTTCCCCGACACCTTCCGCGACGCGCGTACGGTAGGCAATCCAGTGCGTGCCGGCATTGCCGAATTGCCGCTGCCGGAGCAACGCATGAATCGTTTCGGCGGCCCGCCGCAGCTGCTGGTGTTGGGTGGCAGTCAGGGCGCGCGCTCACTCAATCTGCGGGTGCCCGAGGCGCTGGCGCGGTTGCCCGAATCGCTGCGCCCGCAGGTGCGACACCAGGGCGGGCGCAGCGTTGATGTCGCCAACCAGGCCTATGCCCAGCATGGCGTGCGTGCCGAAATCAACGCTTTTATCGACGACATGCCCAGCGCGTATGGCTGGGCCGATCTGGTGCTGTGCCGTGCCGGTGCGTCCACCGTCGCCGAACTGGCGGCGGCCGGCTGCGCGTCACTGCTGGTGCCATATCCGAACGCGGTCGACGATCATCAGACCCGCAATGCCGACTACCTGGTGGGTGTTGGCGCCGCGGAATTGATTCAGGAGCGCGATATGGACGCGGCCAGGCTCTCGGCACTGCTGGGCAGCTTGTGCGGCGACCGTCCGCAGCTACTGAAGATGGCGAACGCCGCTAGGGCCGTGGCCTGGCCCGATGCTGCCGGCGTCATTGCTGGAATCTGCGAGGCGGCCGCATGTTGACGCCCGACGCGCGCGTGCCGCTGATGCAGACGCCGATGCGCCGCGTGCGCCGCATCCACCTGCTCGGCATCGGCGGCTCCGGCATGGCCGGCATCGCCGAGGTACTGCTCAATCTCGGTTATCAGGTCTCCGGTTCCGATCTCAAGGACAGTGCAGCGACGCGGCGCTTGACCGGACTGGGCGCACGGATCGAGCTGGGACACGATCCGGCGCGGGTGGCTGGGGCCGATGTGGTCGTCGTCTCCACTGCGGTCAAGGCCGACAATCCGGAACTGCGCGCGGCACGCGAGGCCCGCATTCCGGTGGTGCGCCGTGCCGAGATGCTGGCCGAACTGATGCGTTTTCGCTACGGCATCGCCGTCGCTGGCACCCACGGCAAGACCACCACCACCAGTCTCATCGCCAGCGTACTGGCCGAAGGCGGGCTCGATCCGACCTACGTCATCGGCGGCCGTCTGAAGAGCGCCGGCGCCAACGCGCGGCTGGGCACCGGCAACTACCTGGTGGCCGAGGCCGACGAGAGCGACGCCTCGTTCCTGCACCTGTCGCCGCTGCTGGCGGTAGTCACTAACGTCGACGCCGATCACCTCGAAACCTACGGCGGAGATTTCGAAAAGCTCAAGCGCACTTTCCTTGAATTCCTGCAGCGCCTGCCGTTCTACGGTCTGGTGATCGCCTGCGTCGACGATGTGCAACTGCGCACGCTGCTGCCCGAAATCGGTCGGCAGGCGGTGACCTACGGCTTCGATGAATCTGCCGATCTGCGTGCATCGCAGGTCCAAGCCGAGCACCACGGCACCCGATTCCGGGTGCAGTTTCCGGACGGCACCAACGAAGATTTCCAACTCAATCTGCCCGGACGGCACAACGTCGGGAACGCGCTGGCGGCGATTGCGGTCGCGCGCGAACTGGGCGTGTCGATGGCTGCGGTGAAGACCGCGCTGGCGCAATTCGAGGGCGTCGGTCGGCGCTGCGAGTCGCACGGCGATCTGCAGGTGCGCGGTGGCCGTGTCAGCGTTGTCGACGACTACGGTCATCACCCACGCGAGCTCGCCGCGACCTTCGAAGCCATGCGTGCCGCCTATCCGCAGCGCCGTCTGGTGGTAGCGTTCCAGCCGCATCGCTACACCCGCACGCGCGATCTGTTCGACGATTTCTGTGCGGTGCTGTCGCAGGCCGACGTACTGTTGTTGACCGAGGTTTACGCCGCCGGCGAGATCCCCATCGCCGATGCCGACAGCCGGGCACTGGCGCGCGGCATTCGCGCGCGCAACACGGTGGAGCCGGTGTTGGTGAGCACGGTGGCCGAGCTGCCGACAGCGCTGGCGGCAATTCTGCAGGACGGAGACGTGTTGCTGGGGCTGGGCGCTGGCGACATTGGCACTCTGCCGGCCTTGCTGGCAGCAGAATTCGCAGGAGAAGCACTTTGATGGCCGCCGAACGGATCACACCGTTGCGTGGCCGTCTGCGCAGCCGGGTGCGGCTGGCGCCGTACACCAGCTGGCACGTGGGGGGGGCGGCGGATCGGCTGTTCGAGCCGGAAAATCGTGACGATCTGTTGGCCTTTATCGCACAACAGCCGGCGGACGAGTCATTGTTGTGGATCGGCCTGGGCAGCAATCTGCTGGTGCGGGATGGTGGTTTTCGCGGCACTGCCATCGTCCTGTACGGTGCGCTGGAAGCCTATTCGCGCGATAGCGCAACTACGTTGCGGGCCGAAGCGGGCGTACATTGTGCGCGGCTGGCCAAGCTGGCCGAGCGCGAGCGGCTGGCGGGACTGGGCTTCATGGCCGGCATTCCCGGCACCATCGGCGGTGCGCTGGCGATGAATGCCGGTGCTTGGGACGGTGAGACCTGGGGTGCGGTGCAAGAGGCCGAGGTGTTGTACGCCGACGGCAGCACCGCCTGGCTGACGCCCGAACACTTTGGCATCGCCTACCGCGCGGTGATTCCACCGCCTGATTTTCGCGGCTTTCTGGGTGCGCGGTTCCGTGTCACCGCGGACGACGGCAGTGATGCGCTGCGCACCCGCGAATCGCTGGCGCAGCGCAAGGCCACTCAACCGGTGGGCAAACCCAGCGGCGGCAGCACCTTCCGCAATCCGCCGGGCGACCACGCCGCGCGCCTGATCGAAGCCTGCGGCCTGAAAGGGCATCGCATCGGCGGTGCCGTGGTATCGGCCCGCCACGCCAATTTCATCCTCAACGAAGGCAGCGCCAGCGCCGCCGACATCGAAGCCCTGATCGAACACATCCGCGCGGTGGTGCATGAGCGTAGCGGCGTGACGCTGGTACCTGAGGTGAAGATTGTTGGGGAGTCGATCCATGCGTAGGCGCGTGACGAATCCCGCCGACTTCGGTCGCGTCGCCGTGCTGATGGGCGGCTGGTCCAGCGAACGCGAAGTCTCGTTGTGGTCGGGCAACAAGGTGCTGGAGGCACTGCGCGCACGGGGCGTCGATGCGCATGCGGTGGACGCGGATCGACGCAATGTTTTGACTCTGCGCGACGCCGGTTACGACCGCGCGTTCAATCTGCTGCACGGCACCGGCGGTGAGGACGGCACGGTGCAGGCAGTGCTGGAGTTGCAAGGCATCGCCTATCCCGGCTGTGGTGTGCTGGCGTCGGCGCTGGCGATGGACAAACTGCGCAGCAAGCGCATCTGGAAGGCCGAGGGTCTGCCGACGCCAAATTACCGCGTGGTCTCCGACGTTGCGGCCGCCCGCACCGCAGCCAAACAGTTTGGCTACCCGCTCATCATCAAACCCACTGCCGACGGTTCATCGGTGGGTATCAGCAAGGTTAAGACGGCGGACCAGGTCGAGGCCGCTTTCGCGCTGGCGCGTGGACCAGGCCGCACGGTGATGGCCGAAGTCTTTGTCACGGGGGCCGAATACACCTGTGCGATTCTGGACGGTGCGGCGCTGCCGCTGATCCGCATCGAGCCGGACGGCGAGTTCTACGACTACAACGCCAAGTACCTGTCCGACAACACGCGCTACATCTGCCCGGCCGCTCTCGATCCGGCACACGAACTGCGTCTGCAGAAACTCTGCGTCGATGCTTTCGACCTACTCGACGGCTGCGGTTGGGCGCGGGTGGATTTCATGTTGGACATCGGTGGCGAACCCTGGCTGATCGAGGTCAATACCTTGCCGGGCATGACTTCGCACTCGCTGGTGCCGATGGCGGCACACGCCGTCGGCATGAGTTTCGAAGACTTGTGTTGGGCAGTGTTGGAAACCAGTTTTGAGCGTGACGCTGTGTCGGAGGCGCATCAATGAGCGCGACTGGTGCAGCCCTGCGTGCGGCCGGACGGCGCGAGCCGGAACGCAGCCTGCCGCAACTGGCACTGCGGGTGGCGCTGGTGTTGTTGTCGCTGTTGGCGCTGGGCTATCTCGCACAGGCTCTGCGACCGGCGCTGGATCGCCCCGTGCAGCAGGTCAAGGTCTCGGGCCGCCTGAGCCATCTGACACCGATGAAAATCGCGGCGGCTGCGGCCGTTGTCCCCGGCATGAATCTGTTCGCGGTGAACCTGCGTGCGGTACAGGCGAAGATCGAGGCGTTGCCGTGGGTGGCACACGCACAGGTCACCCGCGACTGGCCGGATGCGTTGGGCGTGCAGGTGGTCGAGCGCCGGCCGTTCGCGCGCTGGGGTGAACACGCGCTGCTCGATACCGAGGGCCGCAGTTTCACGCTGGCGCCGGCCGACCTGCCGGCATCGCAATGGCATTCGATGCCGCAACTGATGGGCCCGCCGGATCAGCAACAAGACGTTATGCAGACATGGAAACAGCTCTCTGCCGGTCTGGCCGGGACGTCCTTTGCGCTGGCGCAGTTGAGTCAGGACGCACGCGGCGACTGGAGCGCTCAAACCCGTTCCGGCGTGACGCTGCGCCTGGGACAGGGCGATCTTGCCGCCAAGCTGGATTTGCTGCGCAACACCATCCCCCATGCGCTGGCTGACAAACTCGATCAGGTTGCCGCCATCGATCTGCGCTACACCAACGGTTTCGCCGTCAGATGGTTGAGCCAGGATCGAGCGCAGCACTGTGCCGCGCCGGCGGACGCCGCGCGCGGTAACACGCAGCCGGGCTGCGCCGCAGATGCCGACACCAAGACCGCTTCCATCCATCCGCCAGCGACCGCTCGCGTCAGGGAGAAACCCAAATCATGAGCAAACATTCCGCTGCCGAATACCTGGTTAGCCTGGATGTCGGCACCTCCAAAATATCCGCGTTGATCGGCGAACTGAAGGCCGATGGCGGCATCCAGATTGTTGGCATGGGTCGGCATCCTTCCAAGGGCCTAAAAAAAGGTGTGGTGGTCAACATCGAGGGCACGGTGGAGTCGATCCGCCGCGCGGTCGAAGCCGCTGAGTTGATGGCCAACTGCCGGGTGCGCTCGGCACACGTCGGCATCACCGGTGCGCATATCCGCAGCCTCAATTCGGTGGGGGTAGTGCCGATTCGTCATCACGAAGTGACCACACGCGATGTCGATGCGGTGATCGAAGCGGCAAGCGCCATGGCGATCCCGTCCGACCAGCAGATCCTGCACGTGTTGGCACAGGAGTTCGTGGTCGATGGCCAGGAAGGTATCCACGAACCGGTGGGCATGAGCGCTGTGCGTCTGGAGGCCAAGGTGCACATGGTCACCTGCACGCTGTCGGCCGCACAGAACCTATACAAGTGCGTGGAGCGTTGCGGACTGGCGGTGGAAAAGTTGGTGCTGCAGCAGCTGGCCAGCGCCGATGCGGTGTTGTCGGCAGACGAGCGCGAGTTGGGCGTGTGCGTGGTCGACATCGGCGGTGGTACCAGCGACATCGCGGTCTACAAGAACGGCTCGATCCGCCACACTGCGGTGCTGCCAATCGCCGGTGACCAGGTCACTAACGACATCGCCGTGGCGTTCCGTACGCCCGCGCAGTACGCAGAGGAAATCAAGAAAGGTTATGGCTGCGCGCTACCTGAGATGGTGGTCGATGACGAGGACATCGAGGTGCCCAGCGTCGGTGATACGCCGCCGCGCCGTCTGTCGCGGCAGATGCTGGCCGAGGTGATGCAGCCGCGCTTGGCTGAGCTGTTCCGCTATGTGCGCAAGGAACTGCATCGTGCCGATGTCTACGAATTGATCGCCGGTGGCGTGGTGCTCACCGGCGGCGTGGCGCAGACGCCGGGGATTCTGGAACTGGCGGAGGAAGTGCTCGAGATGCCGGTGCGGCTGGGTTTGCCGCATCAGGTTGAGGGTATGGATGAAGTGGTGCGCAGTCCGGCGCATGCCACCGGCGTCGGATTACTGTTGTTCGCGCGCGGAAACCGTCCGGTATACGCCGGCCGGAGACGGTGGGGCGGCGGCTCGCGGCACCGGATGGAGCGGATACGGGGCTGGTTTGCGGGGCAATTTTAGTGGCACACGGGCGTGGACAACACGCTGTCAACCAAGGCTGAATCTGATGATTCAAGGAGATTGAAGATGAGCAAAAACGCGAGTACGGAGATGTTCGAACTGGTGGACGGCCAGTGCAAGCGCGCGATAATCCGCGTGATCGGCGTCGGCGGTGGCGGCTGCAATACCGTCAACCAGATGGCGCAGGTTGGTATTCAGGGCGTGGAATTTATCTGCGCTAACACCGACCGCGATCATCTGGAGAAATGCGTGCCGACACTGCAACTGCAGATGGGCTCGGCTATCACGCGCGGTTTGGGCGCCGGTTCCAATCCCAAGGTTGGCCGTGAGGCCGCCGAAGAGGACCGTGACCGCATCCGCGAGATGCTGGAAGGCACCGACCTGTTGTTTGTCACCGCCGGCATGGGCGGCGGCACCGGCACCGGCGCCGCGCCGGTGATTGCGCAGATTGCCAAGGAGCTGGACATCCTCACCGTGGCGGTGGTCACCAGGCCGTTCCCGCACGAGGGCAAAAAGCGGCTGCACATTGCCAACGAGGGCGTCAAGGAACTACAGATGCATGTGGATTCGCTGATCATGATTCCCAATGAGAAGCTGCGTCTGGTGCTGGGCGGCAGCGTCACCCTGCTCAACGGCTTCAAGGCCGCCAACGACGTGCTGCAGAACGCGGTGCAGGGTATCTCCGACCTTATCACTCGTCCCGGTATGATCAACGTCGACTTCGCGGACGTGAAGACGGTGATGGCCAATCGCGGCATGGCGATGATGGGTCTGGGTGCAGCCAGCGGTGAAGATCGTGCCGAGCGTGCGGTCGAGGCGGCGCTGGCCAGCCCGTTGCTGGACGATCTGGAACTCACCGGCGCGCACGGCATCCTCGTCAACATCACCTGCGATGACACGCTGACCCTCGATGAGCTGGAATTGATCAACGAGCGCATCAACGAGATCGCCAGCGCCGAGGCCGACATGAAGTCCGGCACCAGCTTCGATCCCAGCCTCAACGGCGAGCTGCGCGTAACCTTGGTGGCGACCGGGCTGGAGGGGATGCGAGCACGCCAACAGGAAGCCGAGGTCATCAAACCTGCGCGATCGCTCGGTTATCAGAACAATGCCTATCTGCAGGGTGGCCAGGCGCAGGCATCCCAGCCGCGCAACGTGGTCACGTCGCTATGGTCCAGCGGGATCAAGGGCGCGCGCCTAGCCGAAGCCGAAGTAGCCGTGAAACCACGCGTGTCGCGGTCGCAGTCCGCGAGTTTGGCGGCACTGGAGCTCAACGAGGAATTGTTGGATATCCCGGCCTTCCTGCGGGCGCAGGCCGATTGAGGGAGTCGATGGATAACCGGCGGGTTGCGCAACCGCCATTCACCCGTTCGTTAAGGAGGGTAAAGCGCGTGGAATAGCAAGAACTCTATGTTATTCTTTGCAGTCCGACTGAGACGTCAGTGGTCGATGCCGCCGTCTGCGATCATCGGTCGGAGGTCCGTGCGCTACAACCAATACCGATGATTCGTCAAAGAACCTTGTGTCAACCTGTGCGTGCGCGTGGTATCGGTCTGCACAGCGGGAAAAGCGTCTATATGTCGCTGTTGCCGGCGCCGGTCGACAGCGGCATCGTATTCCGTCGTATCGACCTCGATCCCGCGCGCGAAGTACCGGCAAAAGCCTCGATGGTGGGCGAAACCACGCTCAACAGCTCATTGGTGGCGGAGGACGTGCGTATCGGCACCGTTGAGCATCTGATGTCGGCGTTGGCCGGCATGGGCATCGACAACTGCGTGGTCGAACTGTCCGCAGCCGAAGTGCCGATCATGGACGGCAGTGCCGCGCCGTTCGTGTTCCTGATCCAGTCCGGCGGCATCCAGCAGCAGTCCGCGCCCAAGCGCTTCCTGCGCGTCAAACAACCGGTGCAGGTCAGCGACGGCGACAAATGGGTGAGAGTTGAGCCTTACAACGGCTATCGCCTCAATTTCGCCATCGACTTCAATCATCCGTTGGTGCGCGCCAGTGCGCAGAACGCCGTGCTGGAATTTTCCACCACCGCCTATATACGCGAAGTCAGCCGTGCCCGCACATTCGGCTTCATGAAGGAATTCGAGTGGTTGCGTTCGCGTAAACTGGCGTTGGGCGCGTCGCTGGAGAACGCCGTGGCGGTCGACGACTACCGTGTGCTTAACCATGACGGCCTGCGTTACGAGGATGAATTCGTGCGTCACAAGATCCTCGATGCAGTGGGCGATCTGTACCTGCTGGGTCACCCGCTGCTGGGTGCCTACACCGCTTATAAATCGGGGCACGCACTCAACAACAAGCTGGCGCTGGCGCTACTGGCGGACCGCAGGGCCTGGGAAATCGTCGTGTTCGAGGGGTTTCATGTCCCAGCGCCGGTGACCTACAGCGAACTGCCTGCCTTTGCCGGTTGATGTTCTGAACCGAGGCGGTGTGGTGGGTTGCAACCTGGGGTGCCGACGTTCATCTTGGTGTAGTTACGGATTCACCGGGGGCTTGGAAGTATTGAATCCAGCCCCTTGACAAGCTTGCATTTTGTGTGCGTGTCCGCTTAGACTCCGGCTTCAGATTCGAGAGGTGGTTGGTCTCACCTTGGCATCTATACGCGAACATTCGTGGCCGAAACGTATTTGCAGGTCACGCAAGAGGCCGTTTGCGCGAAAGCGCAGCGCAATCAGTGCGGCGGCATTGTCGGCGTGTATGATGAGGGTGCCGTCACGATAGTTGACGACGTGCAGATCGGTGCCGGGAACTGAATCCTTGGGCAACACTGATTTGGCCCACTCTTGCAGGGCTTGCTGATAACGAATCAGCGACTGTGCGCGCAACAGCAACGCAGCCGCAGGAGAGCATGGGTCGATGAGACAGATACCGATTGGTCTGGCGTCGCCGTTCATTTGTGCATTTAACTTGAATCCTGGATGTAGCGTGAACATGGAACGACGGGTTGCATGGCTGTCATTGTAGTTGGCCGCGGCAGCGGACGCACTTGGCGTCTTCGTCTGGAGCCGCGCAGTGTTCTGGTGTGGCTACCGGTGACGCTGGCTTTGCTGCTGCTGCTGTCCGGCGGCTTCGCCGTTGGCTTCTGGAGCCAACGCTCGGTGCGCCCGCTGCCGCCGTCGCTGTTCAAGACTTGGGCTGCGCAGATAGATCAGCAGCGTCAGGAAGTGGCAGAAGTTCGGTCCTCTGCCGATGAGAAAGCCGATGCGCTGTCACGTAAACTGGCACAGCTGCAGGCGCAGGTGATGCGCCTCGATGCTGCCGGGCAGCGCATGGCGCAGATTGCCGGCATCAAATCCAGCGAATTCAATTTTAACTCCACCGTGGCCGAGGGCGGGCCGGAGTTGCCCATCAGTAAACAGCCCGCGGTCATGGACGGCACACTTGACTCGATCAATGCACTGAGCAAGCAGTTGAACGACCACGAACGCGAGATGCATGTGCTGGAAGACATCCTCCTGACCAGCCACCTCCAAAAAGAGATCATCCCCTCCGGCTGGCCGATCAGTCACGGCTTCATTTCCTCCGGTTACGGGGAGCGGATCGATCCGTTCACGGGTCATCGCAGTTTTCATCCAGGTGTCGATTTCGCCGGCCCCGAAGGCGCGCATGTCCATGCGGTGGCGGCTGGCATCATCACCCGGGCCGGGCCGGACGCCGGTTACGGCAATCTGGTCGAGATCAATCACGGCAACGGCTACGAAACACTGTACGGGCACAACGAAAAGATTCTGGTGCATGTCGGTGAGCGCGTACACAAGGGTCAGACCATCGCGCTGGAGGGCAGTACCGGCCGCTCCACCGGGCCACATTGTCATTTCGAGGTGCGCATCAACGGCGAGGTTGTCAATCCCGCCCGGTTTGTTGAGGCTTCCCGCTGAGGCTTGAAAACTGCAACCACAGATTTCACCGATCTCAGGAACAAAGTTTATCTGTGTAACCGGTGAAATCTGTGGTTAACGCGGTCAGCTAAGGCATAATGACTGATGCCCGCCGGTGTGCCGGTCGAGGCTCCTCCCGCAAGACTGATCAATTATGGCGAATAACCTGCTGGCCCGTGTTTTCGGCAGCCGCAATCAACGTACGGTACGCCGCCTGCGCGGTTTCGTCTCGCAAGTCAACGCGCTGGAGACGCGGTTCGAGGCGATGGACGATGCCGAACTGGCCCATCAGACGGTGTTGTTTCGCGAACGACTGGCACAGGACGAATCGCTCGATTCCATGCAGACCGAGGCTTTCGCGGTGGTGCGCGAGGCCAGCAAGCGCGTGCTGGGCATGCGCCATTTCGATGTGCAGTTGATCGGCGGCAACATCCTTCACAGCGGCAAGATTGCCGAGATGCGCACCGGCGAGGGCAAGACGCTGGTGGCGACATTGCCGGCTTATTTCAACGCATTGCCGGCCAAGGGTGTGCACGTGGTCACCGTCAACGACTACCTGGCGCGTCGCGACGCAGAGTGGATGGGCCGCGTATTCCGTTTTCTCGGCATGACCGTGGGCGTGGTGGCGGCGGGCCAAGAGCCCGATGAAAAGCGCGAGGCCTACGACGCGGATATTACATACGCCACCAACAACGAGTTGGGCTTCGATTATCTGCGCGACAACATGGCGTTCGCTATGGCCGACAAGATGCAACGGCCACCGAATTACGCCATCGTCGACGAAGTCGACTCGATCCTGATCGACGAAGCTCGCACGCCGCTGATCATCAGCGGTCCGACCGACGACGACACAGAATTATATAGCAAGATCAACGTGTTGGTTCCTATGCTGACGCGGCAGCAGGAAGAGGACGGTCCGGGCGATTTCAGCGTCGACGAAAAAGCCAAGCAGGTGTATCTGACGGAAGCCGGTCACGAGAAAGTCGAGATGTTGCTGCAGCAGGCCGGCCTGCTGGACCCCGAGGACAGTCTTTACGATCCCGGTCAGATCGTGCTGCTGCATCACCTCACGGCTTTGCTGCGCGCGCATCAACTGTACAAGCGCGATGTCGAGTACATCGTGCGCGGTGGCGAGATCATCATCGTCGATGAATTCACTGGGCGCACCATGCCCGGCCGGCGCTGGAGCGATGGCCTGCACCAGGCGGTCGAAGCCAAGGAAGGTGTGCCGATCCAACAGGAAAACCAGACGCTGGCGTCGATCACGTTCCAGAACTATTTTCGTCTCTACAAAAAATTGTCCGGCATGACCGGCACCGCCGACACCGAGGCGTTTGAGTTCCAGGAGATCTATGGCTTGGAAGTGGTGGTGATTCCGACCAACCGGCCGATGCTCCGTGACGACCGTCCGGACCTGATCTACATGACGGCGCCCGAGAAATTCGAAGCGGTCGGCGAAGATATCGCCGAGGCGTACCAGCGCGGCCAGCCGGTGCTGGTTGGTACGGCTTCGATCGAAACCTCCGAAATCCTCGACGTCCTGCTCAAACAGAAAGACATCCCGCACGAAGTGCTCAACGCCAAGCAGCACGAGCGCGAGGCCGATATCATCGCCCAAGCCGGCCGGCCTGGCAGCGTCACCATCGCCACCAACATGGCCGGCCGTGGCACTGACATCGTGCTCGGCGGTAGCCTCGATGCTGAGCTGGCCAAGCTGGCGGAAGACGATTCCACTGCGCGTGAGGCGATCCGTGCTGAATGGGAACAACGCCACCAGCAGGCACTGGATGCCGGTGGACTCTACGTGATCGGTTCCGAGCGCCACGAATCGCGCCGTATCGACAATCAGTTACGTGGCCGCTCCGGCCGCCAAGGCGACCCCGGCACCACCCGCTTTTACTTGTCTCTGGATGACAGCCTGATGCGCATCTTCACGCCGCCGTCGATGCGCGGCATGCTGCAGAAACTGGGCATGCAAAAAGGCGAGGCGCTGGAGCATCGCATGGTTTCACGGTCGATCGAAACCGCCCAGCAAAAAGTTGAGGGCCACAACTTCGACATCCGCAAAAACCTGCTCGAATACGACAACGTCGCCAACGAGCAGCGCAAGGCGATTTACGAGTTGCGCGACGAACTGATGAGTTCCGAACGCGTCACACCGATGATCGAGGAAATCCGTGGCGATGTCGTCGAAGCCGCCATCAACGTCCACGTGCCGCTAGGATCGCCCGAGGAGATGTGGGGATTGGAGGGTCTGGAAGACGCGCTGAAGGCCGATTTCGCCATCGATCTGCCGCTGCGCCAGTGGCTCAAGGACGACGAGGAACTCCCCGAACGTGGCCTGCGCGAGCGCATCCGCACGGCACTCGACGACGCCTACGCCGCCAAACGTGAACAGATCGGCGAGTCGGTGCTGGAGCACTTCGAGAAAGCCATGACGCTGCAGATTCTTGACAGCTTCTGGCGCGAGCACCTGGCGGCGATGGACTACCTGCGGCTCGGTATTCACCTGCGCGGCTACGCCCAACAGGACCCCAAGCAAGCCTACAAAAAAGAAGCTTTCAACATGTTCAACGACATGCTGGCGCGCTTCAAGCACGAGGTGGTGTCGACCCTGGCGCGGGTTCGGGTACAGAGCGAAGAAGAGGTGGCGGCCGCCGAGGCCGAACAGCGCCGACTGGCGCAAGCGCGGGCGATGCAGTTCCAACACGCCGAAGCGGCCGCCTTAGCCGGGGGGGCGGGTGCCGCGTCAGCGGACGACGCGCCTGCCGCGGACGACGCTGGCGGCATGCGGCAACCCGAGCAGGAAGCTCCGGGGCCTGCCAGCCTGAAGCACGACACCTTTGTCCGCCAGGATCGCAAAGTCGGCCGCAACGAACCCTGCCCCTGTGGTTCGGGGAAGAAGTACAAACTTTGCCATGGGCGGCTGACGTAACATTTCGGGAATCGGAGTAGCTGTGCTCCCTCTCCCGCACGCGGGAGAGGGAATAGACTGTTAACTGCACTCCCACCGCCGCTACCCGTTTCCCGCCATGGCCGTCAATCTCGCTCCGCCTGAAAATCTGCTGCCCGTGCCGGGCGTGCGTCTCGGTGTCGCCGAGGCTGCCATCAAGCGTCAGGGCCGCAAAGATCTGTTGTTGATCGAACTTGCAGCAGGCAGCCGGGTGGTCGGTGTGTTCACGCGCAACGCGTTCTGTGCGGCGCCGGTGTTGCTGTGCCGTGAACGCGCCGACAAGGACATCCGCGGTCTGCTGATCAATGCCGGCAACGCCAACGCCGCGACCGGCCGTGGCGGCCTTGAAGACGCCCGCATCACCACCGCCGCTGCGGCCCAATCGCTGGGAGGCGATGACGACAGCGTGCTGCCGTTTTCCACCGGCGTGATTGGTACGCGACTGCCGGTCGGCCGCATGTTGTCCGCCATCGATGCGGCTGCTGCCAATCTGCGCGCGGACGGCTGGCAGGATGCCGCGCGCGCCATCATGACCACCGATACCGTACCCAAGGGCTCCTCGCGGCAACTGCAACTGTCCTGCGGTGCGACGGCGACCATCACCGGCATCGCCAAGGGCGTTGGCATGATCTGCCCGGACATGGCGACCCTGCTGGCGTTTGTCGGTACCGATGCACGGCTGACCCCGGTCGCCGTGAGGCGCTGTCTGAGCGACGCCGTGGCGGTGTCTTTCAACAGCATCACCGTCGATGGCGATACCTCCACCAACGATTCCTGCGTGCTGTTCGCCAGCGCGCGCAGTGGCGCTGGCGACATCGATCCCGATCACGTCGATTATCCGGCCGTGGCTGCCGCGGTCACTGCGGTTTGTCTCGATCTGGCGCAGGCGATGGTGCGCGACGGCGAGGGTGCCACCAAATTCATCCGCATCGAAGTCGGCGGGGCACGCGACGTCGCCGAGGCGCGACAGGTGGGCTACAGCATCGCGCACTCACCGCTGGTGAAAACGGCGCTGTTCGCGGGCGACGCCAACTGGGGCCGTATCGTCATGGCCATCGGCAAATCCGGAGTGGCTGGACTCGACCCCGTCGGCGTCAGCGTGGCACTGGACGATGTGACCCTGATCGAGCGTGGTGAACCGCATCCCGACTACCGCGAAGAACGCGGTGCCGCTGTCGTTGCACGAGCGGAATTCGCCATTCGCGTCAATCTGGGTCGTGGCCCGGCTGCAGCAACGCTGTGGACCTGCGATCTGAGCTACGACTATGTCAAGATCAATGCCGAATACCGGACGTGAGACGGCGGGGCGTGAAGCGGGAGACGGGGGACGGGGGAGGGTCCCGCTGATTGATGTAGCCTGCGGGGTATTGATTGACGCCGCCGGCCGGCTCCTGATTGCGCAGCGGCCGCCGGGAAAGGTTGCGGCCGGCAAGTGGGAATTTCCCGGTGGAAAGATCGAGCCTGGCGAGGCCGCGGCAACGGCACTGGCACGCGAGCTGGACGAGGAACTCGGCGTTCGCGTGGTGGTGGCGGAGCCGCTGGTGCGGCTGCGACAGGATTACAGCGACCGCAGCGTCCGGCTCGAGACCTGGCGCGTGACGGCCTTCGACGGCGTGCCGCAGCCGCGTGAAGGCCAGCAACTGGCGTGGATTCGTCCGCAGGATGCGGAGACTTACGATCTGTTGCCGTCTTGCTGGCGCGTACTGGCCGCGTTGCGTCTGCCGCGACATTATGTATTCACGCCGCCGACCGCGCCGCTGACCGAATGGCTGCCGCGGCTGTATCGGCTGCCGGCCGCTGCCTTGCTGCGCCTGCGGCGGCCGGCGCTCGACGATGCGGCTTACGGCATTGAGGCGCGGCAGTTAGCGGCCGTCTGCCGGGAGTTGGAACTGGGCCTTATGGTCGATCGCGATCCCGCTCAGGTCGAGGCGCTGGACGCCACCGGCTGGCACGCCAGCTCGGCCGTGTTGACGCGGCTGCAGTGCCGGCCGCTGCCGCAGCAGCGCTGGTGTCTGGCCTCGGCGCATGATGCGCAGCAGTTGGCACAGGCGCGACGAGCGGGTATGGATGCCGCCGTGCTGGCGCCGGTGCAGCCGACTCGCAGCCATCCGGGTACTGCTGCGCTGGGTTGGCCGAGGTTCGGCACGCTGACCGGGTCGGCAGGCTTGCCGGTGTATGCCCTGGGAGGCCTCGGACCCGACGATCTACCAAACGCTCGAGATCACGGTGCGACCGGAGTGGCCGGCATTTCCGCCTACTGGTCGTCGTCCTCGCCCAGCGATGGAGCTTCTTCCGCGGGGATGGCATAGCGGCCATTGAGCCAGTCGCCAAGATCGACCAGCTTGCAGCGCTGACTGCAGAACGGGCGCCAAGTGTTGCTGTCATCGAGCCGCGTGCGCTGGTTGCATCGCGGGCAGTTGCCGATGCGCGCGGCCGGCTGTGTGCCGGGCTTTATGTCAGGCTTGAGGTCGAGACTCATGCCGACGGGGTCAGGGTGCAGCACTGCATGTGAAATGGCACCGTTGAGGACTCCTGCACGTTGCGAGTGTTGACATCGCCAAGCCGCATGAAGCGGATCGAGAATCGATGGCGGGTAGCGCTGATTTCCGGATAGGCATCCAGGTCGGGCGACACCAGCACACGGATCAAATGGTAGTGCTTGTGCGGTGTGTGCAGAAAAATGCCGTGCTCGGTGACCTGTTCGCTGCTCTCGGTACTTTGACGCAGCAAGCACAGATAGGCGCGGATCGCCGCTTCGAGTGCGCTGAGCTGGCCGAACCAGTGATTGAAATCGGCCAGTGTCCGCTCGCTCGGAAGCGACAGCCAGCGGTGGTAGGCCGGCAGATCGAACGCGCAGGTACCGCCGGGGATGGCGAAGCGGTTGAGCACGGCGCTCAGCAGATCGCTTTCGCGCAGGATCACCGCCGGATAATGGGTCACCGTGGCCTGCAGGTCGCGGCACGCGGTGTGCAGAGTGTCCAGCACCGAGCGCAGATGGGTTTGATCGATTTCCGGGTGCTCCACCAGTTGCGACAATGCGGCGTGCTGATCGCAGAGATCCTTCAACAGATCGGTCTTTAGATCTCTACGGCCGATCAGGGACAACACGTCGAGCAGCGTGTGCAGCGCCGCGCGAGAGTCCCACAACGACTTGCCCGCACGATGATAGCGATACTGGTCGAACAGGAATTCGAGGCGCAGGAACGACCTGACCCGCTCGTTGAGCGGTTGTTCGAAGACGATCCAGTCGGCGTCTTCAGTCATGATTGCACCGGGTTTCGTATGAATACGTACATCATTGACTATTGTGTCGTTCGCGTGCCGGATGGGCAAGCGCCGATAAATTCAGGGCGGTTCCGGAGTTGCAGCCAGTTGCAGATAAAACCGATGAAGTCGCTGGACAGCTGGCAGGATGCTGGCGTCGCCTGCCGAGTTGTCGAGCACATCGTCGGCACGCGCCAGACGGGTTCGCCGCGTCGCCTGAACGGCGAGCATGCGCCGCGCCAGGGCCTCGTCGTGGCGATCACGCGCCAGCAATCGGGCGATCTGCACCGGCTCCGGCGCATCCACCACCAATACCCGATCGACCAGCGCGTCCATGCCGGATTCCACTAGAATTGGTGCGGAGTAGATGCTGTACGGCGCGGTTTGTGCGGCCAGCCACTGCTTCACGCGAGCGCGGATCAGGGGATGGGTGATGGCTTCTAGTCGGCGCAGCGCGGCCACGTCGTTGAACACGCGGCGACGCATGGACGGTCGGTCGAGGCTGCCGTCGGCGGCCAGTACCGCGGCGCCGAAACTATCGACGATGCTCTGCAAGCCGGAGGTTCCGGGCATCACCACTTCGCGTGCGACGTGATCGGCATCCAGCACCGGCACGCCAAGTTCGATGAAGCACTCGGCAACGTAGCTCTTGCCGCTGGCGATCCCGCCGGTCAGTCCGACACACAGCCACGCGCCAGACCTCACGTTAGGCCCCACGTCGGGCATTACCCGCCGCCGCCTAGATGAGCGCCCAGATGCAACAGGCGATCACCCCAGATCAGGGCGATCCAGCCGGCGCCCGCCAGATAGGGGCCGAACGAGATCGGCACGTTGCGGTCATGGCGGCGGAACAGGACCAGGCTGATGCCGACCACGGCGCCGACCCCCGAGGCTAGCAGCAGGATCATCGGCAGCATCGTGCCGCCCAGCCAGGCGCCCAGCGCCGCCAGCAATTTGAAATCGCCGTAACCCATGCCTTCCTTGCCGGTCACCAGACGGAACAGGTGGTACACCGACCACAGCAGCAGATAGCCCGCGGCGGCACCGACGATCGACGCCGTCGGCGAGCAGTAGATGCCGCCCAGGCTGAGCAACAGACCCAGCCACAGCAGCGGCAGGGTGAGCGTGTCCGGCAACAACTGGGTGCGCAGGTCGATCACCGCCAGCGCCAGCAGCGTCCAGCTCAGCACCAGCGTGCCGGCCAGTTGCAGCGACCAGCCGAAACGCCAGGCGCAGACCGCCGAGAGGATGCCGCAGGCCAATTCCACCAGCGGATACTGCACGGAAATCGGCGTTTTGCAGTCCGCGCAACGGCCGCGCAACCACAACCAACTCAACACCGGAATGTTGTGCCAAGGGCGGATGCGCGCGTGACATTGCGGACAACAGGACGGCGGCGACCACAGGTTAACTGCCGGCACCGGGCCGGAATCCGTCGGCGTTCGCTCGAGGATCTGTTGTGCTTCACGTCGCCAGGAGGATTCCATCATCGCCGGCACGCGCAGGATCACCACGTTGAGAAAGCTGCCGACCAGCAGACCGAGCACGGCGATCACCACCAGTAGCAGATCGGAGCTGCTGGCCAGCTCCTGGATTAAACTCATCCGTTCAGATCGCCTGGCCGAGCTTGAAGATCGGTAGATACATGGCGACTACCAGCCCACCGACCAGAACGCCGAGAATCACCATGATCATCGGCTCCAGCAGAGTGGAGAGATTGTCGACCTTGTGGTCGACTTCCTCCTCATAGAAATCGGCGACCTTGGAGCACATCGTATCGAGCGAGCCGGACTCCTCGCCGATCGCCACCATCTGCGTCGCCATCGCCGGGAACAGGCCGACCTGCTGCATGGTCAGCTGTAACTGCTGGCCGGTGGCGACCTGATCGCGCATCTTCAGAATCGCCTCGGTGAAGACGATATTGCCGGCGGCGCGAGCGACGGAGTCCAGCGCGTCCACCAACGGCACCCCCGCCGCAAACATGGTCGATAGGGTCCGGGCAAAACGCGCCACCGCGGACTTATAGACGATGTCGCCCACCACCGGTATCTTCAGCATCACACGGTCGAGAAAGCGGCGGAACTTGCGCGAGCGCTTGTAGCCTTCTCTGAACCAGATCCCGCCGCCCACCATCACCAGCGCGATGACCCACCACTTGTCGCGCACGAAATCGGACAGCCCCACCACCATCTTGGTGAATGCCGGAAGATCGGCGCCGAAGCCCTGGAACAGCGCCGCGAATTCCGGTACCACGAAGTACAGCAGGATGCCGGTGACGATGAACGCCACCACGACGACCGCGGCCGGATAGGTCAGTGCCTTTTTGACCTTTTTCTTGATCGATTCTGTTTTTTCCTTGTAATCGGCGATTTTTTCCAACAGTGTCTCCAGCGCGCCCGAGCGCTCGCCGGCGTCGACCAGGTTCACGTAAAGATCGTCGAAATGGCGTGGATACCGGGCCAGGCTTTCGGCCAGCGAGCCGCCGCCCTCGATGTTGGTCTTGATGCCGAACACCATATCGCCCATCGCCGGGTTGGCGTGGCCGCGGCCGATGATTTCCAGCGCCTGCACCAACGGCACGCCGGCGCCCATCATGGTCGCCAGTTGGCGGCTGAAGATGGCGATGTCCTGGCCTTTGATCTTGCGCGCGCCGAACAGGGCAGATTTCCGGCGCACCCGGATCGGGTTGATGCCCTGCTTGCGCAGGTGAAGCTTGACCGTGCTCTCGCTGATACCGGTGCTTTGACCCTTGACGCGCGTGCCCCTGCGGTCAGTCCCTTCCCAGTCGAAAATGTGTTCCTTGATTGCCGCAGTGGCCATGGTCTTCTTCCGCGCCTCAACTCTTCGCCAAGCCTTTGCCGAGAATAGCCTAATCGACCGTGATGCGGTTGGCTTCGGTGAGGTCGAGCAGGCCCGCACGGACTTTGCGCAATGCCGATTCACGCAGGTCGGCCACATCTTCCTTGGCGGCCTGATCGGTGATCTGGATGGCGTTGCCGCCCTGCATAATGATGCGGCCGATGGCATCGGAGATTTCCATCACCTGATAGATGCCGGTACGGCCCTTGTAGCCGTTGAAGCACTGGTTGCAACCCACCGCCTTGTAGAGCGCCAGTTCCCCCAACTCTTCTTTGCGGAAGCCCTCGCGGAGCAGCTCCTCGCGCGGAATGTCGGTCGGTTTGCGGCAGAACAGACACAGCTTGCGCGCCAGCCGCTGGGCGATGATCAGCGTCACCGAAGAGGCGATGTTGTAGGCCGGTACCCCCATGTTGAGTAGACGGGTTAGCGTCTGCGGCGCGTCGTTGGTGTGCAGCGTCGATAGCACCAGATGGCCGGTCTGCGCCGCCTTGATAGCGACCTCCGCGGTTTCCAGATCGCGCACCTCGCCGACCATGATGATATCCGGGTCCTGACGCAGGAACGACTTCAGTGCCGCGGCAAACGTCAATCCGACCTTGGGGTTGATGTTGACCTGGTTGACGCCCGCCAGATTGATTTCCGCCGGGTCTTCGGCAGTGGAAATATTGACGCCGTCGGTGTTGAGAATGTTGAGGCCGGTGTACATCGACACCGTCTTGCCCGAGCCGGTTGGCCCGGTGAACAGAATCATGCCCTGAGGCTTGGCCAGCGCGTGCAGGTACTTGGCCTTTTGTTCCGGCTCGTAGCCCAACGCCTCGATGCCGAGCATGGCGCTGGAAGCGTCGAGAATACGGGTGACGATCTTCTCGCCCCACAGCGTCGGGCAGGTACTGACGCGGAAATCGATCCCCTTGTTCCTGGATAGCTTCAACTTGATGCGGCCATCCTGGGGCACCCGGCGTTCCGCCAGATCCAGCCGCGCCATCACCTTCACGCGCGCCGCGATGCGGATCCCCATCGGCACCGGCGGCGAGGCGATTCCTATCAACACCCCGTCGATGCGGTAGCGGATGCGGTATTTCTTCTCGTAAGGCTCGAAGTGCACATCGGACGCACCGCGGTTGATCGCATCCAGCAGGATCTTGTTAACGTAGCGCACGATCGGCGCGTCCTCGGCGTCCGTACGCTCCGGCTCGGCGGCCTTGTCGGCGTCCTCGGCGCTGGCCACCTCCAGCTTGTCGAGGTCGGCATCGTCCATGCCGAGGCTGTCCGATTGCAACTGCGTGACCACCGCCTCGATCGCGCGGCCCAGCTTGTCTTCCTCGACCAACACGGCATCGGTGCTCAAATCCGTCGCGAACTTGAACTCGTCCAGCGCCTGCAGATTGGTCGGATCGGAAACCGCGATGTACAGACGACGGCCGCGGCGAAACAGCGGCAGAGCGTGCTGTGTGCGGATCAGCCGCTCGGTGATTTTCTTGTAGGGCGCAATGTCGATTTCAAACGTGTTGATATCGGCCAGCGGCACGCCGAATTCCTTGGCTGCCGCCATTGCCAGCGCCACCGGCGAGATCAACTTCGACTCGACCAGTTGCGTGACCAGCGGCCGGTTGGCGTGCACCGCCTCAGCCTGGGTTTCGCGCATGAGCGCTTCGGTCAGCAGAGCATCGCTCACCAGCCGTCGCGCCAGGCCGGTGAGCGGTGCTACGGGAACGGAAGGATTGGGACTCAGGGCCACGTTGACTTAGAACCGGATTATTTTCACCAGATGCCAAACTATTATGCGCGAGCGTACAACGTCAGTGGTGCGCTTTTCCCAAGATCGCGACCGAAGCCGGTAGAATTGCGCAGAATCAGGAACCCGCAGAACCTCTGCCCCCGACATCCGCATACCATAAAGGCTCCCTTGATCAGCATCATCCTGCCGGCCAAGAACGAACTGCCGGCGCTGCGCGAGCTGCTGCCGCGCCTCGTCGACCTCCAGCCGCAGGCCGAGATCATCGTCGTCGACGACGGCTCCAGCGACGATACCCGCGCATTCTGCCAAAGTGCTGGCGTCAACTGTCTCAGCGCGCCCTATTCGATGGGCAACGGTGCCGCCATCAAACGCGGCGCTCGCGCCGCTACCGGCGACGTACTGGTGTTCATGGACGCCGACGGCCAGCACGATCCCGTCGACATCCCGCGCCTGGTGGCACGTCTGGATCAAGGCTACGACATGGCCGTCGGTGCCCGCGGCTGGTCCGGTCAGGCCGGCGTCCACCGCGGCCTCGCTAACGGACTCTACAACCGGCTCGCCAGCTGGATGATCGGGCACACCGTCGCCGATCTCACCTCCGGCTTCCGCGCCGTGCGCGCCGACAAATTCCGCGAATTCCTGCACCTGCTGCCGAATGGCTTCTCTTATCCCACCACCACCACCATGGCGTTCTTCCGCAGCGCCTACGCCGTCGCCTACGAGCCGATCGAGATCGCTGCGCGAGTCGGCAAGAGCCACATCCGCCCGCTGCGCGACGGTCTCCGCTTCCTGCTCATCATCTTCAAGATCGCCACCCTGTACTCGCCGCTGAAGCTGTTCGTACCCGCCAGCGCCGTCTTCTTCCTGCTCGGCCTTGGCTATTACGCCTACACCTTCATCCACGGACACCGCTTCACCAACGTGAGCGTGCTGCTGTTCAGCGCCGCCGTCATCATCTTCCTGATCGGCCTGATCTCCGAGCAGATCACCAACCTGACCTATCGGCACGACACCTGAATCAGCGTGCAGCCGGGGATGCAATTCCATAACATCCAGGCCCCCGCTACGTGGAACCGGACTCAGTTACTCCCCGTGTCTGCCAACCGCAGACCGTGACCCACAAACGGCTCGAGGTCCTCCACGTTCAGCGTCAGCAATTCCGCACCTGCGCGAATGGCGCAGGCGGCGATCAGGGCATCAGTCTTCAGCGTGCGACGCCGACCGGCGTCGTTGAACAAGCCGACTGCCAGACGTGCGTCAGCCGCTTCCACAGCCACGACTGCGCCGCGAATGAAGGCATGTGCCAACCGCACTTCATTCGAATCCACCGGACCGATCAAAAACTCGTACCACACCACCGTGCACGCCGCACACGCCTCACCCGCGACAATCCGCGCGATGACCGGGTGTTCCTGCCTCGCCCACAGTGGCAGCGCAATCAATGCGTTCGTGTCCAGATGGATCATCGATGGTGTACCTGCGCCCGTCGGTTATCGTCCCGGTGGCGCTCGGCTCTGAGTTTGCGTATCAGCGTCCGTGTCTGCTGCGGATTCCGCGGCAGCGCCTGCGAACGATAATGGTCAGTGACCTCGGCCGGAGACAAGGCGACGGTTTTCGGTTGCGTCGAGCTTTCGCGCACGGCGCGCCGGATGACCTCCGCCTGCGACACTCCCCAATCGCTCGCAAGACGTTTGATGATTTGTGCTGTTTCGGGGTCGAGCGCGTAAGTGGAGCGAACCGACATAGTAGCCATGGAAATTTCTGGTGTTATGGTGTGTTGTAATGGTGTTCAGCCATGCCACAGTTGTCGATTCACGGATTTTTATCGGGCGCAGCGACAATTCGGCGTCAAATTTTTGTGGTGAGATGATGCGCATTGGGCACGTGTCGCCCCTGTACACCTATCCATCACGCCGTGACTGACACGCACCGCCTTCGTATCCTGATCGTCACCCGTAACCTGCCGCCGCTGATGGGTGGAATGGAGCGTTTGAACTGGCACATGGCAGAGGAACTGACGAAAATCGCCGACGTGCGCATGGTGGGGCCGGCGGGTTCCGCCGCGTTGGCACCTGCCGGTGTCACGGTGTGTGAAGCCCCGCTGGAACCCTTATGGAAATTCCTTCTGCACGCACGCTCGCTTGCGCACCGGGAAGCGAATACGTGGAAACCCGATGTAGTTCTGGCCGGCAGCGGACTCACCGCGCCGCTGGCACGACGCGCCGCGCGTGCCTGCGGCGCCAAATCAGCCGTGTACGTCCACGGTCTCGATATTGCCGTCGACAATCGCGTGTATCGGACGCTGTGGCTGCCGGCCATCCGCAGCATGGATCGCGTCATCGCCAACAGTCATGCCACCGCCGACCTGTGCCGCGGCATCGGCGTGGATTCGGCCCACATCGGCATCGTGCATCCGGGTGTCGATCTGCCAGACACGGGCCACCTCAGCTCCCCGTCATTCTGGCAACAGCCGGAATCCAGTGGCGGCGACGGCGGGGCAGCGAAGGCGTTAGGTACCGTGGTCGATTTCCGGGAACGTAACGGCCTTTCCGGTCGTCCCCTTCTACTCTCCGTCGGCCGCCTCAGCGCCCGCAAGGGCTTGCGTGAATTCGTCACCGAGGCCCTGCCGCATATCGTCGCGGTGCAACCTGATGTCATGCTGTTGATCGTAGGCGACGCACCGAGTCAGGCTCTTCATGCCGAAGCGCAAGCGCCCGCGAGTATCCGGGCCGCCGCCGCAGCGGCGGGCGTTGGCGAACACATCTGGTTACTCGGCAAACTGCCCGAAGACGAACTGCTGGCGGCGTACCGATCCGCGGACGTGCACGTCTTCCCGATCCGCGCCATCCCCGGTGATCCCGAAGGCTTCGGCATGGTCGCAGTCGAAGCCGCCGCCTACGGCCTTCCGACGGTTGCCTTCGCCACCGGCGGCGTGGTCGATGCAGTCGCCGAAGGCCAATCCGGCCATCTGGTGCCGCCCGGCGACTACACCGGGTTCGTCAGCGCCGTGCTCGAAACCCTCGCCGCCAGCAACCAGTTGCGATCAAGCTGCACCGCTTTCGCACAGCGCTTCGCTTGGCCCAGGTTTGGCGCGCAACTTGCGGCGCAGTTACATCTTTCGTAGAGGCTTGCCGTGAGCGAATCGTCAGGGTTTCAGCGCAAGCAGCGCCACCGTCGGGAAATAGCCGTGGATGCGTACCACATCGCGCGGTAGTTCCAGTTCCAGTTGCGCCTGCGACCAATCGGCCCAGCGCGCGTCGTTCTGCAACACGTCCAGCAGCACGCAGGTATCGACCAAGATCACGGCGCTAACCGCCTCGGATACCCGGGTCGCGCAGATTCTCGTCATAGCCGCGCAGCAAACGCATTAATGCGCCGATACTCTGGCCGGTGCGTAACTTCCCGCGATACTTGGCGAATCGACTCGATTTTACCCGGCGATGGGGAGGTTCGGCAGCCCGCACCACCACCTCCCTTGGCGGCGACAGTGAAAAATTGACTTCACCGCCCGACTTTATGCCGAGATAATCCCTGATTGACTTGGGCACCGTCACCTGACCCTTGCTGGTCATCGTCGCCATCGCGCCACCCGTTATGTATTACCATTTAGCGCGAAGGTAATACGCCTTAAACGCAGGTGCAATGCACACCATGGCCAGCGTCGCGCAACATGACCCCATGAACGCCCAACCCATCCAACGCCAACTGCACGCCGCCCTCGACCTGCCGTCGCGCAACCGGAAAGCCATGAAGATCGAGCGCCTGCTCGATCTCGCGCATCGTCCGCAACCCATCCACATGCGGGCAACCGCTGGTTTCCGTTATCGCAATATCTGCATCGAAGCTTGGCGCGCGACGTTCGAAATGGAGCGACCTGACTCGCTTGGGCGTCGTATGCTGGACGCAACGCCCGATGCATTGCTCAAGCCGCTGCGGCGGATTATCCCCACGCTGATATACCGCGTCCCACGCTGTGGTGCCGAGTGAGCGTCCTATTTATCGGCAAACGTTTCAATACCAATCGCGATGCGTTGCGCGAGCACTACGGCCGCATCTATCAATTGCCGTGGCATTGGTCGCAGGCAGGTATTCCGACCAGCCTTTGGCTGATCGACTACCACACTCGCAAGTCGGTGTCGCAGAGCGATGGTCGGCTCGATGTGATCTCGACGCCGGTGCGCAATCTCGCGATGATTCGCGACTACGCACGGGCGTCACGAAACGCCGCGACTGCACTGAGGCCGGATGTCGTCGTAGCCAGTGGCGATTGTTACATCGGTCTGCTCGGTTACCGGGTCGCCAAGCGGCTGCGCGCTCGCTTCGTGTTCGATATCTATGACAAGTACGACGAATTCGGTGGCTACCGGCGCTTGCCGGGATTCGATCCATTCGAATTTCTCCTGCGCCGCGCTGATGCGCGTTTGTTCGCAAGCCGCGCCTTGATGGAACAGGTTGGGTACGACGCTCAACGCGATTTCATCGTGCCGAATGGGATTGACACGCGACGTTTCCGGCCGCTTGACATGTTATCCAGCCGCGCTGGACTCGGGTTGCCGGACGACATCACTTTTGCGGGTTATTTTGGGAGCATGGACGAGGATCGGGGGATCGATGACTTGCTCGCCGCCCAGCAGAAGTTGCACGAAACGGGTTTGGATCTCCAGTTGCTGCTTGGCGGTAAACCTCGAAAGCATTTGAAGCTTGCGCGAGAAGGCGTGCAGTACCTGGGTGATTTGGCATATGCGGACGTGCCACGAGCCCTTGCGTGCTGCAATTTGCTGGTGCTGCCGTATCGGCGTTCGGCGTACCTGGATATGGCGTCCTCGTGCAAGATCGTGGAGTATATGGCTATGCAACGCCCTATTATCGCGACCCGCACACCCAACTTTGAGGAAAACTTCCCTGCCCAAGCCGAGCAATTGGGCGTCCGGATGGCAGCACCAAATGATCCGGACGACCTTGGGCGTGCTCTCCGGGAACAATGCGCAGTGCAACAGGTGGTCACTATGCCGGAGGGCATGGATTGGGGATCGATTGCGGCTGGAGTGTCGCGCGCGCTTCAGTTATAACGGTAGCAATGCGCACTCTGGAGTCCGGAGTGAAGATCCTTCTCGTTCTACCACGCATGGTTTCAGGCGGCGTGGAACGCGTCACCCTAAACCTGATCGAACAGTTCACGCAGGATGGCGTCGAGTGCAGGCTTGCGTTGCGGCACTGCCGTGGTGAATTGCTGGACCAAGCCCGTGCTCTGGTTCCTGTGGATGAACTTGCGCCACGCGGGATGTATCAGTTTGTTCCTGCACTGAACAAGGTGATCCGCCGTTGGCAGCCCACCTATATCGTCACAGCTTTTGCGGACGTGGCTACGTTGACTTGGGCGGCACTGCGGCTGGCCAAAAGTCGGCCGCGCTGGATTCACGGCGTGCACAACACGCATGCATCGGTCATTGCACGGCCCGGTGTGTGGGGTGGATTGCGTTACCGAATCGACAACAAGCTTGCGGGATTCGTGTATCGGCACGCCGACGCCATCGTCGCCGTCTCGGAAGGCGTGCGAATGGAAGTGCTCGATCAGTTCAGGGTCGATCCTGCACGCGTGACCACTATCTACAACCCGGTCGTTCCCGATGCGGCGCTACGGGCCGTGCTCGAACCACGCCACCCAGCGGACCAAAATTTCCGCATCGTCGCCGTTGGTAGGCTCTCTCGCCAGAAGGGTTTCGATGTGCTGATTCAGGCCATGTCACGGGTACCAATGCCTTGGCGACTCGATATCTGGGGCGAAGGCCCGGAGCGGCCGCAATTGCAACAACTGATCTCGAAACTTGGCCTTGATCCAGCAATCCACTTGCGTGGCTATACGCCCGATCCATTCGGTGTGCTCCGGGAGGCAGATTTGTTTGTGCTGCCTTCACGATATGAGGGGCTAGGCAATACATTGATCGAAGCACTGACCTGTCAGTGCCAAATCGTGGCAACCGACTGTCCTCACGGGCCGCGGGAGATCTTGCAAGGCGGTGAGTTGGGTCAACTGGTTCGGCCGGGAAACCCTGATGCACTGGCTGGCGCCATTCGCAAGGTTATGACCGGGCAATGCCGTATCGACCCGCTGCGTCTGTTGACACGCGCTAAAGATTTTTCGTGGCATGCCGCGTATGGACGATGGCGCGAAGTGCTTCAAGGGGACGACGGGTGTGGCGTTGTCACATTTTCGCGAGGGGGACGCGGGTGAGCGCATGATGATGGCGTAACCGTTTGGCTCCATTTGGAGCCAGCGCGGCGTCCAAGGTGTATGCGAGACGTGCTGACAACGTCGTCTTGGAAAGAACTTCGCGAGCGCGTGCCATCCGACCGGGAGGATGTGGTGGAGCGACAGCACTATTTGATTGTGCCCATGTGTGTTCGTAGTCGGATTGCTGCACGGTTTCATTTCTTGCTGCGACGCGCTTGGTCACCACAAGAACATACAACTCGCCGGGCGAACGTACATTGATGCGTTTACCGTATTTGGGAAGGGTGACGCGGAACCAATTTTGGGTGTCACACAGATCCGCAAGGAAGACCTCGGTATCGGAGTACCCATTTGCTTCGGAATAACAACTGAAAAACAGTTCCGGTGAGAATTGATAGAAACCGTGGCCGCAAAATCCGTTGGCCGGTACCGCGTGCAGGATCAACCCTCCCAGCTTGCAAATGGATGTAACGTTTCGCAGTGCTTGTGCGATGTCGAAGATATGTTCGGTGCACCCGAAGTCGATCACGGCATCGTATTGACCTTCCAGTGCCGTTGGGAGAGGGCGATTCATGTCGGCAACGATGTTCGCGCCTTCGTAAGCGGAATTATCGATGGAATCCACCTTGGATGCCCCGAAGTGTTGTTTCAGCAGCGGCTCGCAGTACGCACCAACGCTCGTTCCGAGCAATTGCCGAGATGCGCGTGGCCCAAGCAAGACCGTCAGCCTTCCCAGCGTGATCGTGTTACCAAGTCTGCCGAACTTGTGAGTGGCGTAACGAAGCAGGTGGAGGGAGTGTGTGTCGATGCCCATGTGGCGTCTCGAAAGTCATGTATTGGATATGCATGTGGAAGTGGTTGACATGGCGTTTTTGGGTAAATCGTACCCATCTCTGCAGTTCCTCACTCTGGCCACTGCACTGCCACATTGATTCTTGCGTAGGTTTATAGGCGGTGAGTGGACTTTACCTGCTGTCGTTTGGTAAGGCTGACTCGGTGCAAGTTAATCCACGGTTGTTCCTGGCAAGATTTCGCAATTCGTACATGAAGATTGCGGCGATCATGGTAGTGAGTATCCATACGACCCCCGGTTTGTAAAAGCCGGGCGGAATCACGACCAAGAATATCAAAAAGCTTATAAACACTGCCGCTGAACGAATGAATCCTGTTAACAAGCGATTGGCTCGGGCATCGACAATCCAGCGACACAGGTACTGGATGGCGCAGACGAAGGGCAGGGCTGCGATCATGTCGGTGAAGTAGTGCTCTCCCTTGCCGAGCGCCGCGATTGCGATGATGACGGCGAACGTGAAGAAGGCCGCACGCGTGATTCGGAGTTGACGAGGAACGTTGAGCGCCATGAGCAGGGTCAAGCCAAAGTGAAGCGAGGGCATGGCGTTTCGCCAGCTGGCTTTGAAGTCAATTCCCTGCGGGAACGGAAAGGTTGCCGGGTGTGCGGCGTATCGACCTGCGCCGAAGAAGTAGAGTGGGCCGCTGACCGGGAATGCCACGTAGCAGATGAACCCTGCGACCGATGCGACGATAAAAACGAGGATCGCACTTGCCGCAGTCGGGTCTTGCCAGCGGGTTTGTATCGCATACAGGATCAGTGTCGGCGGCAATATCAAATCGTAGATGATGGTGCTTGATATATTGAACCAGTGGTTGTTTTCAAAGAGAACGAACAGGTGTTGTGCTGGATTGAAACTCAGGGCTTCGTCAAACGCGTATACGTATTGGTCTAGGGTAAGCGCCCGCACGGTTGATGTCTTGTCCAGTGCGATCAACGAAAGTGGGATGAAAGTCGAAAACACGATGACGGTAAGCAATCGCTCCAGCCCCCCCCGCGTTCGGATTTGCAGGGCGAGTGCAAACAGCCCAAAAAGACCGCCTGCTTTGGCGGCAACGTACACGTCGACGATAGTGGGTCGTCCAAGCGTGTACAGAAATGCAACCGCAAACACCAGCAACACGGTCGCAGCGACAAGTGTCCATGATTCGCGGACGTTTCTGGCATTCAAGGCCACCACGATGCTGATCACGGGCAATGATATGGCCCAGTCCCATACACGTATGTCGTTGCGCAGCCACATGTCTGCAATGGCATGCCAGGGCGAATGAACGTAGCCCATTCGCGCCAAAAACGTCATGCCGAGGATGGTAACGGACCAGCCAACCAGCAGGAATATGCAACCTCCGGACCATCGTAATCGCCCCGTCCTCGCTGCTTGTTCCAGTGTGGTTGTCATCGTTATGGTTGATGCGGAGTTGTCGCAATCGGGTTTGCAAGCGATCGTTGAAGTGCGTTTGCGACCAGTGTGGCGCCCATCAGCGCCATGGCCCATTCGGAACATGCCAGCGCCAGTGGCATACCCGTTGCGCCGAACTTGGCAGTCAGAATCGCAGCGGCGATCACCAGCACCACCAGTCCTGTGATTTCAAACCCCACCCGCATCCACGGTTTGCCCAGGGCCATCAGTACACTGCCTGCGGCCACGCGCAGCGCCATGCCGGGCACGGCGAGGGTCAGCCAGTGAATCATGTGTTCGATACCGTGGTACCTGACACCGAACAACCAGACGAATACCGGTGCGATGAACCACAGCAGTATCGCCAGCGCGATGCTGTATGCCAGTGTTGCGGCAAAGATCCAGCGCAGCAGGCGAGCGGTGCGTTTGGGTTGATCCTGCCCTTCCCGAAATAACCGCGGCAGCGCCGACAGCATCATGGCGACCACGGGTAAAGTTGCGGCGCCGATCACCCGCGCACTTGCGGCGTACACGCCGCTGGCCGCGAGTGGCAGTAGTTGGGTCGCCAGCGTTTTGTCGAGTTCTGCTGGGCTGGTGGCGGTGATGCTGAGTGCCGCGTAGCCGGCCGCCTCACGCAACTCGGCTCTATGCGGAAGACGCCAATGGGCAAGCCGCGGCCACGGCGCCGGCATCGTGGTGGTGGCGATGGCGAGTGCGACCGCCGATGCGATGAGGTAGCCGTATGCGTAGGCGGTGAGCGGGTCGGCGGGATGCAGTGTGAACACCGCCGCCGCCGCGAGCAGGCGCAACGCCAACGGCAGTGTCGTCAACAATTGTGAGCGCGCTGTCCGGCCCAGCGCGAGGTGTTCGACGGCTGGCAGTCCGAACAGGGGTTGCAGCAGCGTCTCGGTGAAACCGATGGCGATCAGTACCGTGATCGGTACGCCCGTTTCGTGCAACGCCAGCGTGCAGATCAAAAGGTAAATAACGAGCAGCCCGCCGCCGCACAACAAGGTGCTCGGCACGGCATAAGGGAGCACCTGTTCGCGCCACGCGGGGTCCTTCGAGACCTCGCCCAGCAAAACAAGGTGGATGCCGAACGTGGACAGGGTGCCAAGGATCACCGCCAGCGCGGCTACGCCTGCAAACGCGCCGAACTGGTGCGGCCCCAGCATGCGCGCAACGATCAGCAGCGTGCCGGCCTGCACCAGCAGGCGCAGTCCCAGCACGAAACTGGTGCGGAGGGTGCCGCGGGCGATGGGGCCTTGCATGTCAGGAGGCAGGCGGTGTCGTCACATGGCGTAGCGCCAATTTGCCGATCTGTAAAGTGCTGCCTTTGCTTGAGTTGATGTGCTTAAGGGGGTCTGGTTCCGCGTTGCGAAGCCGTGGTCTCTATGATGCACATCCCGGCTTGCCTTCGGCAAACTGGGCTACTGACAGATGGCATGGCTTACATAGAGAGAAATCTATAGGGATGTTCGAACACGATCAGTCTATCGGAAGAGGACCAAACTACTTAATGGATCGAACACCATTGATCCACTTGGAGTTGGAGTCGTGTTCACTCTATAAGCCGCATGCCAGCGTGCTTGGCAGCGCCGCGGTCGAACGTCAGCGTGTATTCTCAGCCTGCTCTTGTTCTTGCAGCGCAGCCTGCTCTTGTTCTTGTAGCGCAGCCTGCTCTTGTCGCACAGCCTGCTCTTGTTGCACAGCATCGATCAGGCAATCTGCAAAATCGGCTTTGGTACCACGGTACTTGCGTAGTGCCTGCCAGGTAGCGTCTGCATTTTCAACCCGAAATTCCTTTGTTTGAAGCAGTGCTTTCAGAACGCTGACGAGTTGTGGCTGCTTGATGTTGTAGCACGCGCCAAGCACCCACAGCAGCTCAACGATTGTTACCAGCGGAATGAAACCGGGTGTGTCTATGCTGAGCGCTTCGATCACGTTTGTTGCCTTAGCCGACTGGGCGACATCGTCTTGCATGATGTAGCGCACCAGAACAGTGGTGTTGAGTCCGATCATTTGTCCTTGGCACCCATCTCGGCAGCCATCTTGGCGATGGTGGCGTTCATTTCTTCAATGGAAACGGATTTGTGTTGGTTCCCGAACATTCCTTTGAGCGCGGTCACGCGTCGGATAGATGCCACCAATTCATAACGGCCTTGGGCAACTTGAACAAACTCGACCCGATCTCCGGCGGTGACGCTGAGCGCTTCACGCACGACGGCCGGGAGGGTGATCTGCCCTTTGCTGGAGATGCTTGCGAAAGTCACGGGTGCCTCTTGAGTGTCCTTAACATTCTGGCAAGGATATAGAGCCAAGCTGTCGAAGTCAACGAATCGATCATGAAATCAATGGCGTAAATAAATCATGATCTTTAATGACACATTGCAATCGCAGTGCACGATACGTCAAATCAGGATTGTCGGCAACGCCAACGCGTAACTCGTGTTGGTGTAGCGAAGCGTGGGGTTTTGACAGGTACCTTCTCGGCCTGCCTTCGGTAAATCAGTCTACCGACTCGCAGGTTGGGGCGGTGTCGACAGCTTTTTGCGCAGCTCGGCGATGCTGCCATCGAGGTGACCGCCGATGTTCTGTGCTTGCAACTGCTTGATCTGCTGCTGTGCTGCGGCGGGTTGGCCCTGCGCGATCAGCATCCGCGCCAGCGTGATGTGATACGCGGCGACATGCGGGGCGGCCTTGACGGCGCCTCTGGCCAGCCGCATCGCCAGAGCATTGTCGTGCATCACGTTCCAGGCGTAGTCGCCGTAGCTGGCCAGCAGGCGTGCGTTCGGATTGGGGTGCGACAGCGCGGCGAGAAAGGCATCGACCATGCGTTGTTCGGGCAGATCGCAGTCTTTATTGATGGCGCACTTGGTCAGTGAAGACAGCGAACTTTGATCCTGCACGCCGGGTTTGTGGGCTTTGAGTTTGGCGATCATGCTATTCCACCAAGCGTTTTTCAGCGGCAGGTGCATGCGCGAGTTCATCATGATCAAGGCCTGCTCGGGCAGGATGGAGGCGTTGGGTAAGCGCATGGCGCGTTCCAGCGGTGCGTAGGCGGCGACGGTGAACGGCGATTTGGGATCGTAATCGGAGAGGATGATGTCGGTGCGGCCCAGTGCGTACTGCGCGCGTGGCGATTGTGGTGCGCGCTCGGCGAGGGTGCGGGCCAGCCGCAGTGGCTGGCCCCAGGCGTAGGCGGTAGCCGCGGTTTCGGCGGTCCACAGCAGCATCAGGCCACCCAGCAGCACGCCGCGGGCGACGGGCATCGGCAGGCGTTGCGCGGTTGCGGCGAGCAGCGGCACCAGCGCTAGCAGTAGGCCGAAGCTGGGGAAGTAGTTGCGGTGCTCATAGACCAGTTCCAGCGGCAGGACGGTGGCGGTGAGCAGTTGCGCGCCGAAAAACAGCGCCAGCCCTAACGCGACCAGCGGCGCGCGTTTGCGCAGCCCGGCGACCAACACTGCCAAGCCGGCGAGGATCAGCACGCAGGGCAGGGTGGTCCACGGCGTCAGCCAGCCGGTGGAGACGCGGTAGTCGTCGTGATAGAACGACAGTGCGTGCGGCGTGGGCAGCAGCGTCCAGCGGATGTAGTCGGCCACGATGCGGGCTTCGCTGAGCAGGCGCTGCGGCAGGGTGAAGTCGCGCGTTTCCCAAGCGCCGGCATTGAGGACGTGCGGCAGTTCCCAAGTCAGCCCGACGATGAGCGGAATGACCAGCACGATGATAAACAGCCCGAGAATGCCGGCGTCACGGTGGCCGTCGGCCTTGCGCGCGCGGAATAGCGACCACTCGATCAGCGCGGCGTAGAGCGGCGTCATCACTGCGGTTTCCTTGGCCAGAAGACCAACGGCGGTGGCCAGCACCAGCGACGCAGCCGCAGCCGCCAGCCCGCGCCGGCCGTCCAACATGCGCCGTCGCGCGGCGACGTAGCCGATCAGGCCCAGCAGCACAAAGACGTTGGCCAGGCTCTCCATGCGCTGCACCACGTAGAGCACGCCGGTGAGGTTGATCGGCAGCAGCATCCAGCCGGTCGCGATCAGCAGTGCGATCCAGCGCGGGTCGCGATCTTCCGGTCCCGATGTGTTGCGCTGGGCGACGAAGATCAGGGCCAAGGCCAATGCGTAGACCAACACGCCGTTGATGAGATGAATGACCAGATTGGTCAACTTCATCCAGTACGGATCGAGACCGGTCAGCAGGTAGTTGGCGGCGAAGCTCAGCGATGCCAGGGGCCGCTTGAACTCGCTCGATGGCGATGACAGCGCGGCGCCGGCCAGGTCGGGGATGCTGACCGTCTTGATCTGCAGCGCGTGGTTGTCGACGATGTTGGGGTAGTCGTCGAACAGAAAGCCGCCGTACAGGCCCGGCCAGTAAACCGCCGCCGTAAATATCAGCGCAATGACGAGCCCCAGCCGCGCCGGGATAGACCGTGATTCCATTGCGGCCGATTATCGGCGATGTGCGTTGTGGCGGTATAACCCGTAACCCGGTTTCGCGCTGTGTAGCCGGGGATTCTCCCGGCTACACAGCGCGGTCTCCCCCTGCCAATCCATGGCACGTTTCTGCTAGGATCACAGGGGTAAGGACGCGACTGAATGACAGACAGCCTAATTTTGGAACACCTACGAGCGATCCGGTCAACGGTAGATCGTAGCGGGGAAGACATGCGCGAAGTCAAACAACGACTTGGGCACCTGGAAGAACAGTATGCATCGATCAGCAGACGTCTTGACCGTATTGATGAACGTGTAGAGCGGATTGAAAAACGTCTGGAGTTGGTCGAGTGAGTTGGGCAAAAATCAGGCTCTGACCCTCATGCCGCTACCGTAAGCATTTGTAACGGAGGAGAAGAGGAAAGGCTGGTGTTTTCGGATGGTATGTTGAGGGTGTCGAAACACTCAATATGCCAATCGGAGCCCCAGCCTTGAT
>Ga0307373_10001249_pt1 | contig 47708 bp, 47 predicted proteins | sample OX2MG_FD_202534 | JGI IMG/M metagenome (GOLD analysis project Ga0307373, IMG submission 202534) | Soil microbial communities from Risofladan, Vaasa, Finland - OX-2 | ecosystem: Environmental > Terrestrial > Soil > Coastal area > Acid sulfate soil | place: Finland: Risofladan, Vaasa | collected...
CTAAGCGGTGAGGCCCTTGAAGACCTGCATGCTCTTGGCATCGACGTGGCCTCTCTTGGCGCGGTGCCCATCGATTACGTTCGCCTTGCCGCAGCCAGACGCGCCGCGGAGGCTCCGCTACCTTTTCCCGCAGCCTCGCTCACGCGCAAGGCGCTCGATACAGCGCTCATTGCAGAGGCTGTCACCGCCGGAATCCGCGTCGAACGCGGTCGCAGTGTGCAATCGCTCAGCCGTGCGACCGCCAACCTCTGGCAGGCCACGCTCGACGATGGCACCACATACGAAGCTCCAACCGTCTTTCTCGCCACGGGCAAGCACGATCTGCGCGGCCACGGTCGCCCGAAGGACCCTCACCAATGGGTCGCCTTGAAGATGTATTATCGGTTGTCTGCCTCCCAGACCGCTGACCTGGCGGACGCCTCCGAGTTGACGCTGTATTCCGGAGGCTACGGTGGTATCCAACCGGTAGAAGACGGCATTGCGAATTTCTGCTGTGTGGTGAAACGGTGGTATTTTGCACGTGCGGGTCTTCGCTGGGAGGGCCTTCTTGCGAAGATGCAGCAGGATTGTCCCCACCTCGCAATGCGGCTTGACGGTGCGGAGCCGCTGCTCGACAAACCGATCGTCATCACTCATATCCCTTACGGTTACATCCGTCGCACAACGGAGGATGGGCTCTACTGCATTGGCGATCAGGCCGCCGTCATCCCCTCGTTCACCGGTGACGGCATATCCATCGCGCTGCATACTGCCCGCTGTGCCGCCGCTGCGTATCTTGCAGCGGAGCCGGCGCCGGTCTTTCAGCCAAAACTGCGCTCCGCAATGCTGCCACAGATGCGTCTTGCCGAGGTCGCCGCCGGCGGCTTGAACAACGCACTCGCGCGCGCTGTGCTGCCGTTCTGCCTCAGGGTCTGGCCCGGCGCGATGCGCGTAACGGCTAGGCTCACGCGTGTCACCCAGCCCGCCGCTGTTGCTACACAGGCGTTCGCCAACTGAAATCGAGCGACGCCAAAACAACTCTCGTCGTCAAAACTCTCCATGGGAGATGCAATGAAAGGCTTCGCAGTTTTAGCCCTCGCTGTCGTCATCGCTCCGGCCGCACTCGCCCAGCATTAGACCTTCGTCGTCAACCCCGATGCCAGCGAGGTCAAGATGAAGCTCCACACGACCCATGAGGTTGTCAACGGAACCTTCCATGTGCAGTCTGGGTCGATCGAGTTCGACCGCAGCGCAACGAAGATATCGGGCAGTGTCGTCGTAGTGGCCTGCCTGATTTTTTGTACCAATTCATAAGTTAGTATCCGATGAGCTTGCAAGCTGCGCGATTGGATTGGAAGGAGGCGGGCTGATCGCCTCGGGCGCGGGCGGCCTGTAGCCGAGCGAGGAATGCGTTTGGGTGTTTCAGTGGTCTCGCCAGTGTTCGATGACGGCCTGACAAACATCCCCACCTCAAATTTGAAACTCCAGTTGTTTCGAGGAGACTTGTTAGTCGGCAAATGAGTAGTGACACGCAATTTCCCATAGTGCGGTCGATCGGCCGCGCGCTACCGCAAGATAGTTACTCCCAGGAAGTCATTTCCGCCGGCCTCCGGAATGAAAGGGCCGGCGGCGAAGACAGCAAGAGTCGTTTCGAAAAGATCCATCGCGCCACCGGCGTGCGCCGCCAGACCAATCGCGCGCTCCTCGCGGGCCTCGCGCTAGCTATTGCGTTTGTGTTCGGCTACCGCGTGCCGGCCGACGCGACCCAAGCGCGAGTCGGCATCCTCGAACTTGATCCATCGAAGACCATGGTCGACTTCAAACTCGAGGGTTCATTGCATAACACGCACGGGACGTTTCGATTGAAGCGCGGCACTATAAAGGCGAATGAGGCTACGGGCGATACCCAAGGTGAAATCGTTATCGACGCCGCCAGCGGGAAGAGTGGCAACATCCTGCGCGACAACGAGATGCGCGATAGCGTACTCGAAGCGGCAACGTGGCCGGAAATAACTTTCGACCCGCGACACGTCGATGGGCAGCTCGATGCCCACGGCTACTTCCATGCCAAGCTCCACGGCGTGCTGACACTTCATGGTGCCCAGCACGATGTGGTTATCGAGGCCCAGGGGCGGCTGGACGGTGACCGCCTCATCGCGACCGGTCACCTTTCGATTCCATACGTCGAATGGGGTCTGAAAGATCCGAGCATCTTATTCCTGACCGTGGCCAAGAAAGTCGAAATCGATATCACTACTGCGGGCCACGTCACCTGGATGAGCAGTGAACGCGCGGGAACGTCGCCGCACGAGTAGCATATGCTGGACCTCGTAAACCCGGGTGCCACGCGCGGTACCGCCTTTCCGATATTCGTTCACTGACGCTCCGAAGGTCACTCGGAATCGCGGATCGCTTCGATCGCACGACCTCACACCCATTCGGTGGAATTCGTTTCATCCAGGAAGATGGTTCTTGCGCTGAATCGGCAATGCCCTCAGGCGGAATGGGAATCAGACGCACCGTGCTGGTGGAGCGACTCGCGCGGTGGGCCGAGGAGTTGGGCGCCGTCCTCCGCCCTCGATGTGCGGTGAACACGGTCTAGGCGACGTGCGACCACGGAATCATCCACACCGAACAAGGCACGATCGCCGCGCGATTAATCGACACCAAAGGCGAGGGTGTTGCCACGCTCGTGTCGGATCGATGTGGCGCGGTCAATTTCGTCTGGGAAGATGGCGCCATCGAGCGGCCCACGCTGCCGTTGCTCGCGAACCACTTTCCCGCACTTAAGGCGCGCCTCGCGGGTGCACCAGCGACTTCGTCGATAAAGGGCGCCGGACCCATGGCGCAACGCGCTCGGCGCCGCAACGCGAATCGGATGGTGCTGGTCGGCGATGCGGCGGGTTTCGTGGATTGCCGGTGGCTCCGCACACGCATCGTCAGTGCCTGCACCCCGCGCGCGCTGAATTCACCGCGCGATTGTCCTCCTCCCCGCGGCCCGGTTTCTGCTAGCCTTGCGCGCGGGAGCGGGGACGATGGCCGAATTCAAACATCACTACGCAAATCTCAAGGGCGTGCGCATCCATTATGTGACGATGGGGCAGGGCGCTCCGATGGTTCTGCTGCACGGATGGCCGCAGACCTGGTACGAATGGCGCCGCGTGATGCCGCTGCTGGCGGATAAATTCGCGATGGTCGCGCCGGACTTGCGCGGGCTCGGCGATTCCTCGCGCCCATCTTCCGGTTACGACAAGCGCACCGTCGCGAACGACGCATTCGAGTTGATGCGCAATTATCTTGGCCATGAACGCTTCATTGTGGCCGGGCACGATTGGGGCGCGCCGACCGCGTTTCGCCTCGCCGCCGACCATCCGAATGAAGTGTCGCATCTGGTGATGCTCGACGTCCCAGTGCCGGGGGACCGTCCCGCGGGCGCTGGTGGCGCACTCGACCCGCGTGGTGCGCCACGGTGGCATCATCTGTTTCATCAAGTGCCCGATTTGCCGGAGGCGCTGACCGCGGGCCGCGAGCGGATCTACCTGGAATTTTTTTTCATGAACGGAATCGATCAGGCGGGCACGTTCAGCGACCAGGATATTGCCGAATACGTGCGCACCTATTCGCAGCCGGGCGCGATGCGCGCGGGGTTCAATTACTATCGTGCGCTCGCGCGCGATGTCGAAGACAATCGTGCGACTCTGGCGACCGGGTTCAAGCTGCCGATGCCCGCGCTAGGGCTGGGCGGCGGTGGTCCGCGCGGCCGCGGCGAACTTGTCGTCGAGTCACTGCGGCGCGTCGCAATCAGCGCGGCCGGCGGCGCGATCGCGGATTGCGGACATTTCATTCCCGAGGAAAAACCACGCGAGCTGGCCGAGCGGTTGCGGGAATTTCTGGCGGGATGAGCGCGCGGAATGCGCCACGTGCAGGAAAGGATCGATGAATAAGCCGGCCGATATTCGCGCGCCCGGCGAATGGCGAATCGCGCTGGTTCGCGGGCGGTTTACGGTGCTGCTCGGCCTGTTGATCGGGCTGGTCGGCGTGGTCCCATTCTTTGAAGGGCATATCTACGCGCTCGCCCTGGTACACGTGATGCTAACGGCAGTGTTGCTGGCGGCGCTTTATGCGAGTACGCGCCGCCGGCGCGATCTGATTATCGCCGCGGCACTGCTCGCGCCGGGTCTAACCGGAAGATGGCTGTCGGACCACGGCCTCAGCGCGGAGCTTCAGGTGGCCGCCGCGCTGTTCACGATTGCCTTTCTAGCCTACGTCACGACCGGAGTATTGAAACAGGTTTTGCATCCGGGCCGCGTTACCTTCGACACGATCAGCGGCGCAATTTGCGCCTACTTTCTGATTGGCATGGCCTGGGCGTTCGCATATCTGGCGATGGAGTTGCAGTGGCCGGGAGCATTCACGCTATCCGGCGGAGTCTCTCTGGCAAGCCTTGCAAAGGCGCACGAGGAACTTCAACGGCTCATCTACTACAGCTTCGTGACGTTGACGACACTTGGCTACGGCGACATCGTGGCGGCCAATGGACCGGCGCGCGCGGCGTCGGCGCTCGAGGCGATTGTCGGTCAGATGTACGTCGCAATCCTGGTCGCACGGCTAGTGGCCCTGCATATCCTGCACTCGGAAAGAGACCGCGCTCGCGAGTGACGCGGGGCGGCGCTGCGCTCTACTTGATCGCGCGGCGAGCGAAGCCCTTGCGCCGGCGCCGGCGGGTTTTCGACGCCTCTTTCTCGCGATTCTCGAATAGATCGATAAGCGCCTGCTGGCAGTTGAGGCCGGTATCGTCGGGGAGAAGTCTGACGTAGCTGCCATCCGAGCGCATCTCCCAGGCGGCGCGGTTGGGTTTGAGCTGCAAATCCAGGAGGGTGCGCAACTCCTTGCGCAGCGCGGGATCCTCGACCGGCGCGACCACTTCGACGCGGCTTTCAAGATTGCGCTTCATGCAATCGGCCGAGCCGATCAGATATTCCTCGGCCCCGCCGTTGCGGAAGTAATAGACGCGCCCGTGTTCGAGAAAGCGTCCCACGATACTGATTACCCGCACATTTTCCGAGAGCCCCGCAATTCCCGGACGCAGCCGGCACGTGTCGCGCACGATGAGATCGACTTTGACCCCGGCGCGCGACGCGCGGTAGAGCGCGCGCGTTATATCGGCGTCCTCCAGCGCGTTCATCTTCATCTGGATAAGCCCGGGCGACGCCGGCGAATGGAGCTTGCTCTCGCGCTCGATACGGTCGAGCAGCGCCCGCTTTAGAAAAGTCGGCGCAGGAATGATTTTCTTGAAGGTTCGCCCGCCGCGGTAGCCCGTGGTCAGGAAGTTGAAGAGCTGGGTCAGATCCTGGCCGATGACGTCATCGCAGGTGATCATGCCGAAGTCGGCGTATATCCGCGCGGTTCCCGGATGATAGTTGCCGGTGCCGATATGCGCGTAGCGGCGCAGCCCGTTGTAGTCCTGGCGCACCACCAGGGTCACCTTGGAATGCGTCTTCAAGCCGAGCACGCCGTAGGTTACGTGAATTCCGTATTCCTCGAGCCTGGTCGCGAACTGGATATTCGCCGCTTCATCAAAGCGCGCCTTGAGCTCGACCACCACCGCGACCTGCTTGCCGTTGCGCGCGGCATCGCACAGGTAGCCGATAATCTCAGAATCGCTCGAGGTGCGGTACAGCGTCATCTTGATCGCGCGCACTTTCGGATCGACGCTCGCCTCGCGCAGGAAGCGTCCGACCGAGGTCGGGAACGATTCGTACGGATGCATCAGCAATACGGATCCGACTTCGCGGATGATGTGAAAGATGCTGCGCGAGGGCGTAAGACGCGGATGGTCCACCGGATGATGCGGCGGATCGTGGAGCGCGGGATTATCCACCGCGGTCAGTTCCATCAAGTCGCGCAACGCCAGCATCCCCTCGATCTCGAATACGTCGTCGCGCTCGTTAAGCCCGAGCTCGGCGGCCAGCATCCCGCGATGCAGCGGATTCATGCCCTTGACGATCTCGAGCCGCACCATCGGCGCGAAACGCCGGTCGCGCAGCTCGGACTCGATCAGTTCGAGCAGGTCGTCGGCCTCGTCTTCATCGCGCTCGGTGTTGGCGTTGCGGGTGACCCGGAAGAATTCGCACGCCTCGACCGTCATCGAAGGGAACAACAGGTCGAGCGTGTGCGCAATCACGTTTTCGAGCAGTACGAACCGATTGGTTCCATCCACGCGCATGAAGCGGGGAATTCCGGCGCCAACCGGAATCTTGACCCTCGCCATCGAGGTCTCGGTCTCGTCCGCGCCGCGCAGCGTGACCAGCAGATTCAGCGACAGGTTCGAGACGAAAGGAAAAGGATGCGCCGGATCCATTGCGAGCGGCGTCATCAGCGGGAAAATATTGCGGAAGTACGATTCGCGGATCGCGACCTGTTCGTCGGGTTTCAATTGCTCCCAGCCCAGCACGTCGATGGCGTATTCGCGCAGCTTGGCCAGCAGCACTGGCAGCAGTGCGCGCTGCCGCGCGTCGAACTCGCGCGCCTGAATGAGGCATTCCGCGATCTGCTGATGCGGCGTGCGCCCGTCCACCGTCAACTCGTGCATCCCGGCCACGACTTGCTGCTTCAGGCCGCCGATCCGCTTCATGAAAAATTCGTCGAGATTAGAGGCTGTGATCGCCAGGAACTTGATCCGTTCGAGCAACGGATTGCGCTCATCGAGCGCCTGCTCGAAGACCCGCCGGTTGAACGCGAGCCAGGTCAGTTCGCGATTGAGGAATAGCTCGGGCGCGTTCAGGTCCGGGTCGACTTTGAAGATTGCGGGTGCCTGTGACTCGATACCGACCGGACGGAGATCGGTCGCCGGATCCTTTAGGGTTCGCGCCGCGGATTTGCCATCCGAGTCGGCCGTCCCGCTCTCGAGCGGTTCGATCTCTGTGATCGCGGTCTGATTGGCCATAGAGTGCTCCCGATCCCCGGATATCCTACCGCGCCGAATGCATGTGACGCGACTGCCCGGATCGCGCAGCCGCGTCGCGCCTCGAAGCGCTGTCGAGCAGGCAAATTAGCTCGTTGTTATCAACGTCACGATCTTGTAAAGAAATAGCCGTCTTGCACTATCCAAATCGGGCTCCAAATGCTTGGTGCTCGCGGTTCGACAGCGACTTCCCCTTTGATCAAACGGCGTGACAGCAACCGTTCTTCGCGAAAAATTCGCCCTGCGGGGTCCGGAGCGTCTGCGCGGCGGCGGCGGCGGCCTGAGGATGCCGCTTCCGAGATTCTTGAAGCGGCCGAGAAGTATCTGCGGCGCAAGCCGTTTCACGCGATGACGGTGGACGAATTGATGGCGCGGACCGGACTCTCGCGCCCTTCGTTCTACGAATATTTCAACGACCGCTATGACCTTGCGATGAAGCTGGTCGAAAAAATGCTGGCCGAGATGTTTCCGATGAGCGACCGATGGTTCAGCGGCAAGGGCGACCCGGGCGAAGATCTTGCGCACGGCTTCGAAGGCTTGATTGCCGTGTACCGCGAGCATCGCCATCTCATGCGCGCGTTGGCCGACGCCGCGATCCAGGACCGCCGCGTCGCGAGCGCCTATGAACTGTTTTTGGACCGGATGACGCAGTCCACTGCGCGCCGAATCCGCGCCGAAGTGCGCGCCGGACGCACGGCTCCGCTCGATCCCGACGAAGTTTCGCGCGCGCTGATATTGATGAGCGAGCGATATCTCAACGACAAACTCGAACGCGACGCGAATATTGACTCCAGCGTTCTGCTCGGCACGCTCGTGACGATCTGGATGCGCGTGCTCTACGGGACTCGTCCGACTGGGGCGTGATAGGCTCGAGTTGGTGCTATCGACGCGCTCGTGCGAGGCCTGTTTCAATGAGTGACTATCTGTACGAAGTCGCCCGGCGCCTGGTCGGTTTCGATACGGTCAGCGCGCACAGTGATGTTGCGGCGATCGAGTATCTGGCGGCGGAGTTGCGCGCGCGAAAATTCTCGGTCGCGCTTCAACCGATGGAACTGGGCGGCGTTGCGCAGGCAAATCTGGTCGCGTGGGCCGGACCCGCGCGCGCGGGCGGCCTGATTATCTCGGGCCACGTCGATACCGTTCCATTCGAGGGACAGCCCGGATGGACGCGCGATGCGCTGACGCTCGATCCGCAGGGCGATCGCATCTTTGGGCGCGGCACCACCGACATGAAGGGCTTCATTGCTGAATGTCTTGACGGCGTGCGGCAATTTGATTTGTCGCGTCTCAATCGTCCGCTCGTCTTTGTATTCACCGCCAGCGAGGAGGTTGGATGCCTTGGCGCGGAGAAGGCCGGCCCTGCTCTGCGCCGGATACTCGGCAACATTCCGGTGCCGCGCATGGCGTGGATTGGCGAGCCCACCTCATGGGCGGTCAGTCATGCGCACAAGAGTATCGTCCTGTTCGACATCGTCGTGCGTGGACGCGGCGGTCACAGCGGCGCCCCGGCGGCGGGGGTCAACGCGATCGCGGTAATGGGCAGGGTCATCGACGCGATCGGCCGGATCCAGGAAGAGCGCCGCGCCGAGCCGCGCGCGGCGTTTCGCGCGATCTTTCCCGACGCGCCTTACGACGTGCTGAACTTCGGCACTATCGCGGGCGGTATCGCGCTCAACATGATCGCCGAGGAGTGCGTGCTCCGGATTAGCTATCGCTCGCTGCCGGATACCGACCCGCTCGAGCTCTATCGCGACGCCGCGCGGCGAATCCGCGCGCTCGATCTGCATGACTTCGCCTCGCGCACGGCTGAAGCCGTGATCGAGCTGCGCCCGCCGATGGTGGTGCCACCGCTCAACTCGCCGCGCGCGACGCCGCTTGAGAGCGCGCTGTTTGAAGCGACCGGCGCGAAAGATTCGGGCGGAGTGCTGTTCGGAACCGACGGCGGATGGTTCGCGCAATCGGATATCGTTTCGCTCATCTGCGGGCCGGGCGAGATGGATCAGGCGCATCAGCCCGACGAATATATCCGGCGCGATTACTTCGAACGCGGCCCCGCCATTGTGCAGCGCGTGATCGACACGATGTGCTGCCGGGACTGAGCACGCTCAGCGCTTTCGCCAATCGCCGCTCTGCTCGAACGCGTACGCCATTTCAAGCAGCACCGCGTCCTCGAAGTGCCGTCCGATCAGCATCATCCCGACCGGCAGCCCGCCCGACATCGCGCACGGCACGCTCAAGCCCGGATGGCCGGTCAGATCGAACGGAGCCGTGTTGGTGACCATCGAGTAAGGCGCCTGCTCGTCCTGGCGATGCGCCTTCATCGGGGTCGAGGGCATCACGAGCGCGTCGCAGCGGCTTAGTGCCGCATCGTAAGCCGCCGTCAATTGCGTACGCGCGTTTTGCGCGCGCGCATAGAGGTGACCGTGAAAATGGCGCGCGGCAAACTCGCCCAGGATCGCCATGAACTTGACCGTGCTGGCTTCAAGATTCGCGCGCTCGGCGTAATGTGCGCCGAAAAATTCGGCGAGTGACGAGTTGTAGTGACCGCCATGGTGCGTGCCCACCAGCCCAGTGCGCATCAGGCGCATCATTCCCTCCGGAATGATCGCGTAGAGCAGGTCGCCGGCCTCGAGATGCCCGGGCACTGAAACTTCCTCGATCTTCGCGCCGAGCTTTTCGAGCTGTGCCGCGGCGGCACGCACCGCGCCGTTCACGTCAGCCTCCGCGCCGGGCTGAACGAAGCCTTCGCGAAGGAGCCCGAGTCGCTTGCCTTTGACGCCGCGGTCCAGCGTCGCGGTGTACGTGGGTACGGCGACCTCGCGCAGTTGGCGATGGTCGAGCGGATCGCGGCCAGCGATCACCTCGAGCATGAGCGCCACGTCGCGAACCGTGCGCGCCATCGGCCCGACATGGTCGAGCGACGGATCGATGCTCATCACGCCAGTGTAAGGAACCAGGCCGTAGGTTGGCTTGATTCCGGCAACCCCGCACCACGACGCCGGGATTCGGATCGAGCCGCCCTGGTCGGTGCCGATCGTGATATCGACCCAGTCGTAGTAGAGCGCCGCGGCGGAGCCGCTCGAGGATCCGCCGGAGCAGAATTCGGGATTGTGCGGATTTAGCGTCGGTCCATAGGCGCTGGTGCGGCCGTCGCCGGAGAGCGCGAAGTCGTCCATGTTGAGCGTCGCCACGATCTCGGCGCCCGCGTCGAGCATCCGCGTCACAATCGTCGCGTCGCAGTCGGGTATGTAACCTTGCAGCACGTGCGAGCCTCCGCTGGCCGGAATTCCCGCCACGCACACGCTGTCCTTCAGGCCGATTCTCTTGCCCGCCAGCTTGCCGGAGGCGGCGCCGGCGACGTTGCATCGCCGGACCACGGCGTTTAGCGGATCGCCGGCCCGATCGGCGCGCGCGCCCGCCTCGCGCTTTGGGTATCGCGCGACCGACGCTTGCGGCGTCGGCGCAATCGCCATGATTCGTTCGAAGCCGCGCATCTGCGCCGCGATAGCGCCGCCAAGCGAGCGCACTTCCGCGGGCGTGAGATCAATCTGATGCGCTCGCGCGAGTTCGCGCAGTTCGTCGTCAGCCGGTGGTTTGATTGCCATATGTGTCGCGATGCTCCTGGTTCCTTTCTACAAAAAATGCGGCATCAGATGCACGTGGATATCGCGGATTAGCTGCTCGGCCCCAACTCCGGGAACCTCGAAAAATACCGGCGCGTCGAGCCCCGCTTCGACCAGCTTGGCCAGGTTCTCGCGGCATCGCGCCGGACTGCCCGCGATCGTGAACGTGTCGATCATCCAGTCGGTGACCATCGCGATCGGCACCGTGCCGCGCGCCAGGCTCGCACCGAAGGCGAGGATCGTTTCCGGTCCCAGGCCGGCGGTCGCGAGTATCGGAACTTCCGGCTGCGGCGCCATCAACGAGATCAGCATCGCGATGAGCGGCTTTACGCGGTCGCGCGCCTCCTGCTCGTTTTCCGAAATCGACAGAATCAGGTAGCCGCCGATTTGGAAGTCCGCGCGCTTGCGTCCGGATTTCTCGAGCCCGCGGCGGATTTTCTCCGCCGCGAAATCAAGGTACGCGGGCGAGGTCATGACGCTCAGCAGCACACCGTCGGCGATCTCGCCGGCGAGTTCGAGATTCTTTGGGCCGAGCACGCCGAGGTGGATCGGAATCTCGCTGCGCTGCGGCGCAAAATTGAATTTGACGCCGGCGGTGTTGAACACACGTCCCTGATGCGACACCGTCTCGCCGCGGAACATCGCGCGCACGATGTCTATCGTCTCGCGCATCGCGGTCATCGGCCGCGTGTATGGGATGTGCAAGCGGCCGTCGATCCAGTCTTTCAAGCCCGCGCCGAGGCCCAGGATTGCGCGCCCCTGCGATATTTCGTCGAGCGCGCCAAACTCCATCGCCGTCATCGCCGGATGCCGCGTATAAGGATTAAGCACCCCGATGCCGATTTTGATCTTCGAGGTCGCCGCCGCGACCGCACCCGCGAGGCTGAACGCACCGCGAAAGAAATAGTCTTCCGGCACCCACCAGGCGCCGAAGCCGAGCTCCTCAGCGAGCTTCGCATTGCGGATAAATTCGCGGGCGTGCAGATTCTCGAATCCCACGCCGAACTCTCTAACTTTCATCATCGCAACACCTCAGTCGCCGAAGGCCGGACGCGGCTCGTTTGCGGGTGCGTGCGGCGAGTAATGGCAGCGCCACATCTTCCAGTTCTTCGGGCCGCTATCGTCCTTCCGGACGTAAACCTCGCTGCCGCGAAAGTGCATCGACATCGGCTCCGTGGGGAGCGCCATTCCCGACTCGGCGGAGCCCGCACTGCTCAGCGCGTTTGCAACGAGATCGGCCGCGAACGAGACCCACGCCACGTCGCCGCGGATATTGACCCGCAGGTCCTTTTCATCGCGCACGTCGCCAATGATCATCACATTCTTGAGAAACGTCCAGAGCTGAACCCATTCGTCGCGCTTGCCGTAAGTATGGCGATTGAGATTGAAGCCGTGAAAACCGTCGCCGCCAACGAATACCGCAACCGCGTCTTCGATATTGAAATTTGCGTTGGCGCGCATCCATTGAGCATGGTGCTTGGCGCGGCGCATCGAATCGCGGTAGATTCCGCCGACGAACCCCAAGGACAGGGACAACCGGAGGTCGGATGCGATGAATTCGTGGAATATCGGAGACGTCAAGATCAGCCGAATTATCGAAAGCGAATCGCCATGGCCGGGCACATTCGTGCTGCCCGACGCCACGCCGGAAAACATGCTCAAGTACGCCGACTGGCTGCAGCCGCATTTTCTGGACCCCAAGGGCAAGCTCGTCATGAGCATCCACGCGCTCGTGATCGAATCGAAAGGCAAGCGGATCGTCGTCGATACCTGCATCGGCAACGACAAAGTCCGTTCCAATCCGGTCTGGAGCAAGCTCAAGCTCCCGTTCCTGGATAATCTGAAGAAGGTCGGGTGCACGCGCGACAACGTTGACCACGTGGTATGCACCCATCTGCACGTCGATCACGTCGGCTGGAACACCACGCTCGAGAACGATAAATGGGTGCCAACCTTCGCCAACGCGAAGTACATCATCGGCGGCACCGAGTGGGATTTCTGGTCGCACTTCGACGGCGCCGACATGCGCGACCCGGTCGAGGATTCGGTGCGTCCGATCGTCGATTCCGGACACGCGCAGCTAGTGGATTCGACGCACAAGATCACCGACGAAGTCTGGCTCGAACCGACTCCCGGCCACACTCCGGGACATCACAGCGTGCGGATTTCGTCCAAAGGGCATGAGGCGGTGATCACCGGCGATCTGATGCATCATCCGATTCAATGCATGTTCCCGGAATGGGACGACGCGTTCGATTCCGATCCTGCGATGGCCAAGAAGACGCGTCGGGCATTTTGCGAGCGCTACGCGGATACCGGAGTGCTCGTGTTCGGCACGCATTTCGGCACGCCGTCGGCGGGAAAGATCACCAAGTCCGGCAGTTCGTTCAAATTTTCGGTGTAAGCGGTCGCTGCGGCGGCGCGCATCCGACGCGCGTCGCCGCAACTTCAGCGAATCTCTTCTGAGAAGCGCAGCGTTCCCTTCTTCAAACCCTCGAGCACGACTTCGATGCCGCCACTACGCAGCATCCACTCGAGGCGATGGTCTCGGTACTGGCGCTTGAACGCGCCCGATTCGAGCATCGCCGGCAGCGCGTCCATCGAGGCCGCGAACTGCTCGGACGCGGCGACGGTTTGGCGCACGCTCGGGCGCAGTTCGATTCGTTCGAGCCATTTTGCCAGCGCCGAACCGGACTTTGGCGGGATCCCCCAGACTGCGGAGCCGTGCAGGTAGGGATAGACGGACAAGTCGGCGCGGCCGAACGATGCGCCGTTGAACCATTCGTGCGCGCCCAGTTCGCGCTCGAGCCAAGCCTGGATTCCGGCGGTCTGCTCAGCGGCTCGCGTCTCGAGCCGTGCCGCCATCGCACCGCTGGCGCGCCGCCATGCCCGGACTTCCATCAGCCCCCAGTTGATCGCTTCGTAATAGGTGTCGCAAATCTCCTCGAGCATCCTGATCCGCGCGCGCGCGCGTGGCGCGGCGGGCATCAGCGCCGGCGCCGGCCATTTCTCGTCGATGTAATCGACGATGATAGTCGAGTCGAAGATTGCCAGGCCTTCGTCAACCAGCGTCGGTACTTCGAGGCGCGGATTAGCCGCACCGAATTTGGTTGGGGCGCCGCTGAACGCGTCGGGAACTTCGGTCTCGAAGGCGACGTTCTTTTCGTAGAGCGCGATTTTGACCTTTTGCACGTATGGCGAAAACGGATGCTCGTAGAGTTTAACCATGGTCGAAGAGTTCCTTTGCCAGCGATATGCGGCGCTGTTTTTCCCGCGCGCGCAGTCTGCTAGCGTATCTCAAGTGAGTCGGCAATTGCACATTCGGCGGCGCGGGTTTAAGGGTTCGATCGGCGCGATTGCGATGCTTTCGATTTCGTTCGCGGCATCCGCGTTCGCCGCCGATATCGGCGCGGTCATCAACAATCAGCCCGCCGCTGTGGCGAACATTCACATAATCCACGTGAAGGATCTCGCCAAACTGATGGCCGATCCGAACTCGCACGTGCACATTTATGACGCGAATCCGCTCGGCGTACGGACGAGCGAGGGGATGATTCCCGGCGCGCGTCCTCTCTCATCGTCTGACAATTACAACGTCGCGGATGAGCTGCCGAGCAATCGCCACGCCAAACTCGTCTTCTACTGCCACAACCTTCTCTGAACGGCGTCAGATGACGCCGCCCGGCGGGCGGCTGCGGCGGGGTACACGGACCTGAACGAGATGAAAGACGGAATCTCAGGATGGCGCGCGGCGGGTATGCAGGTCCAGACGCCCGACGGCACTCTCGAGACCACCTTCGCCGGTTCATCCGGCTCCTGACCGGCCCCCGGAACTCAGCGGACAATCGACCCGTCTGACCTTGCATTGCGTAGGAAGGTTTTTGCGCTAGTCCATACGTGTGGTTGCCGCGCGAGGAATCCGGATTCCTTTGGCCGCGCGCTCACCTCGCGCAATTCCGCGCGGCGTAATTTTGCCCGGCTCCTCGATCGCATATAGTTGCGCCGTGCCTACCGACTCGCCGTCGACCGTGCTCGCGCCCGACATGTCGCCGCCCCCGCCGCGCGAACTGACCATCCGCGCGGTCGCGCTGGGCGTCGCGCTCGCGCTGATTCTCGGCGCGGCGAACGCGTACCTTGGGATGTACGCGGGGATGACGGTGTCGGCGAGTATTCCGGCCGCAGTCATCTCGATGGCGATACTGCGTCTCCTTGGCGGCGCGACGATTCTGGAAAACAACGTCGTGCAGACAATAGCGTCAGCCGGAGAGGCTGTCGCCGCCGGTGCGATCTTCACCTTCCCCGCGATCGTAATCCTGGGTAATCACGGTCCGTTGCCATATCTCGAAGTGACCGCGCTCAGTGCCGCGGGCGGCACGATGGGCGCGCTGCTGGTGGTCTTTTTGCGTCGCGCGTATATCGTCGATGAACGCCTGCCGTTTCCCGAGGGACTGGCCTGCGCAGAGGTGCTCCGCTCGGGCGAGGGCGCGGCGAAGGTTGCACCGCTGGTGTGGGGTGGACTTCTCGCCGCGCTGCTCAAGTCCGCGCAGGACATGCTGGGGCTGGTTCCCGCGGCGCTATCAGGCGCGCGATGGATCGGCGGCGCGGCGATTTCAGGATCGATCGATATCTCGGCGGCGCTGCTCGGAGTTGGCTATATCGTCGGACCGCGAATCGCGGCTCTGGTCTTTGCCGGCGGAGCGTTCGCATGGCTCGTCGCGATTCCATTTCTGATGCTGACCCATCCGGGCGCCATCCATTCGCCCGACGCCGCAGGCGCCGCGGCGCAGCTCTGGAGCGCGCAGGCGCGCTATCTCGGCGTAGGCGCGATGCTGACCGGAGGAGTCGTCACGTTGTGGCGGCTGCGGACGCGAATTGCCGCGGCGCTCGCCGACAGTATCAAGGTGATGCGCTCGCGCGAGGCACTCGTGCGCCCGCGCGAGGACACCGACCTTTCGGCGCGCGCGATCCTCGCCGCCGTCGGCCTGGTCGTGCCGGTCATCTTTGCGTTGTGCCTGATGCTCTCGGGACGGGTATGGCTGAGCCTGTCGCTGGCGATCGTTTTGACGGTGATCGGATTTTTCGCCACCGCCGTTGCCGGCTACCTGACCGGAATTGTCGGTGCGTCGAATAATCCCGTCTCAGGGGTGACGGTGATCGTGCTGCTCGGGATTGCGATGTACCTGCGCGCGGTTGGAGTCGAGGGTTCAAGCGTCGGACCGCGGCTTGCCATTCTGGCCGGAGCGGTGGTCTGCACGGCGGCCGCGATGGCGGGAGATTCGCTGCACGATTTGGCGACCGGATATCACGTTGGAGCGACGCCCCGCGCGCTGGAAATCGGCGTCCTGATCGGCGCGCTGGCGGCTTCGATCGTGATGGCGCCGATTCTGAATCTGCTCATCGCCGGTTATGGAATCGCCGGCACCGCGACCGCCAAGGCTGGTGCCCTGGCGGCGCCCCAAGCCTTCCTGATGGCGAAAGTCGCGCAGGGCGTGTTCAGCGGTGGATTGCCGTGGGGAACGATCGCGGCGGGTGCCGGATTGGCCGCGATTCTCGCGGTCAGCGACACCATGCTTGCGGCTGCGGGTTCGGCGTGGCGCACGCCGATCATGCCGGTGGCGATAGGACTCTATCTGCCGTTGGGGCTGAGCGTTGCGATATTGCTGGGCGCAATTGTCCGCGCGCGTTTTGGACATGAAGAGGGCCAAAGCGGCGGCGCCGGACTGCTGTTCGCGGCCGGCATGGTCGCGGGCGAAGCCTTGATGGGCGTCGCGACGGGCGCGCTGGTCACTTCAGGAATCAAGCTGCCGCTGTTTTGATGCTATGACTTCATTTTGTTGACGCCGAGTCATTATTGCTAAACAATCTGATCACGCCGCTCCGTGGTGCCGGCCAGTTGCAGGATTACGACGCTCGAAGGGGGTCGAAATGAACCGATTGCGAAAACACATGGACTTTGGCTATCCCGAGATGTTTCGCGATGGGATGAGGCAGGCGGTTGCGTCGCTCGAACAGTATGTCGCGAGTCAGCCGTCGAGCTTCTGGCAAGCGATGATGCCCGCCGGGCCCGCCGCGAGTCCTGTGAAGTGAGGCGTGGTTTGATTAAATCGGTGAGTGCGCTTGCCGCAATCGTCGCCGGTGTCATCGCGCTGGGCGGTCTCGCGGATGCCGCGCACGCCGATGATACGGCGGTGGGTGCGACTCAGGTCCACTTCTTTACTCCCGCATTTCCGGCCGGAGCGCCGCGCAACGGATCATGCTGGACCGGTTCGATTGCGGTTACGCGGCCGGGCGCGTGGCGATGCATGATCGGCAACGCTATTCACGATCCGTGCTTTCAGGTGCCGCCTCATCGTGGAGTTGTGGTATGCGACGCGAATCCGGCGACCAATCAAGCCGGATTCGTGCTCAAGCTGACCAAGCCGCTGCCGCAAGAAGCGCCGCCGGCTTCCGAAAGTAGCGAGCCATGGATCATGCAGCTAGCCGATGGGTCGGTCTGCGAGCCGTTCACCGGAACCATGCCGATGGTCGCCGGCGACGCCGCGCGATGGTATTGCTTCGATCCGTCCGCGCCGATGAGCGGCCCGGCGCGCAGCCGCGGGCTGGTGACGAAGATTCATCATGCGCAGGTATGGACGGTGGATCGCTACGCGGAGTCGCAAGCCGGACCGCCCGGCGAGACCGGCACCCGGCGCGTTCGCGCACAGCGCGTTGGCGTGGTCAAAGTCTGGGAATAGCCGCGGCTGATTTCCGCGCGCGCTACTTTCGGAGCTTGCGCAACTGACGCGACGTCAGCATCCATCGCAACTGCGCGCCGCCGCGTTCCGGGCGAGCAGGAACCTCGAGCGCGATGAGTCCGCCCTTTTTCAGGTTGATGTTTGCAGCCCCCGGCGCCGCGGTCATTAGCAGCGAGGCGATCGCACTCAGTTGCGGTTCGTGGCCGACGATCATCACGCGGCGATGTTTCGCAAACGCGCGCAAAGCCGCGATCGCCTCTTGCGGCGGGACGCCGGTGGCCAGCGCGGGAACCACTTGCGGCGGCGGATCGTTCGCGTACGCGGCGGCGACAACCTCCGCGGTTTCGGTGGCCCGCGCGAGCGGGCTGGTCAGAATCACGTCGAACTTGAGGCCGAGCGCGCGCATTGCGTCAGCGCTGTCGCGAAGTTTCTCGCGTCCGCGCGCGGTCAGCTTGCGTGCGCCGTCGTCGCCGTCCGCGGGAGCATCCTCCGCGATTCCGTGTCTTAGAATGTAGAGTATCATTTTGCCGATTCCGTCGGAGGGGTCGCGGAGTTTGAGTTCCCACGACGCTTCGCGTGCCCGCGGCGCCGCGTTTCATCGATCGCATCTTTCATGATCCCGTTGCGCGCGAATTTTCGCCACGCCTTGACGCATCGCCGTCCGAGCTTGCGCTCGCGCCGGCGCAGCGATTCAGCCATCGCACCCGCGGCGAGCACGGCTTCGGCTGGCGCGCCTTCGGCGTTCGCGTAGGCAATCAGCCATGCGATCGCGACAATGGTGTCGTTGAACGAGCCGAGCAGCTCTTGCAGCGCCTCGAGCCGGATGAGCGCCTTGCGATGACGCTTCCCGCCCATCGCGGCTAACATCTCGAGCGCGTAGCGCGCGCGCTTGACCCGCACCCGCAGGCGATGGACCGTCTCGGGTATCGAAGTCTCGGTCAATTGCGCGCCAGCGCGCGATGTCGCGCGCGCCATTCGCGCCACGATCGCCCCGGCTGCGGGACCCAGCGGCGCCGACGAAGGCGCAATCCGCAGGCGAGGTTTTCGCAAGCGCGCCAGCGTAGCCGCATAGCGTGGCGATTCCAGGACTGCGCTGAGTTCGACGAGCGCAAGGCGGCGCGAAACCTCGAGTTCGGAATACAGCGGCGGCAGCATCGCGGCCAGCTTCGGAGTGAGTTTCGGTGCTCGCGCCCTAATCGCGCCGCCGATCACGTCGCATTCGCGAACCTTGCCCGCGCTCAGGGCCAGCCACGGCAAATCGCGGCGCAGCAGCGCGGCTTGGCCAGCGTGGATGACGCCGGAGAACATTTCGATTGCGGCGCGCAGCCGGCGCGACGCCACGCGCATCTGATGAATTGGTTCGATCTCGCCGGCCGCTGCGGCGGCGCGCTCGCGCTCAAGGCTGTCGGCGCCCAAGGCGAGCGCGGCCTGCGCTGCGGCGCCAAGGCTGTCTTCGGGCACGAGGCGCAGCTTTTGCGAGTCGGGCTGGGCGGCAGCCTCCACGCGTCATTCCTTGCGGGCGGAAGCCGCGGCGCCGGCGCGCGCAGGCTCCGCGATTTTCAAATAGTCGGCGAGGTACTTTTTGAGATCGGCCTGGACTTCCTCGATCGGTGCGCGCGCGTCAATCGACACGAAGCCGAACTCCGCCGCCAGACGCCGATACTCCTCGATAAGCCTGCTCTGATAGCGCTGGAACGAGTCGAACAAATCCGTGCCCAGCGCCAGATGCATCCCGGATTCCCAGTAATCCATTCCCTTGCCGTGCACCACTCGCGGAATCAGCGTTTCGACATCGATGTCGAGATAGAGCACGAGGTCCGGAACCAGGGCAACGCCGAACAGCTCGCGGCTCCAATCCGGATCGGCGCCCATCACGTTGTTGCGCGCGAACGCGGTGTACATATAGCGGTCGGCGATTACGATGAAGCCCGCTTGCAGCGCGGGCAAAATCTCGTGCTCGAGCCGATCGGCGAAGTCGGCGGCGTAGAGCAGGCTGAAGGTGTTCACGGTGAGCTGATGGCCCGCCTTCGCTTCATTGATAGTTTCCGAGAGCAGCGGCGAGCGCGTCCATCCGGTGTTGCTGACCGCGTAACCCTCGAGTTCGAGCCACGGACGAAGCAAGTCGATCTGCGTCGAGCGGCCGACGCCGTCGGTGCCCTCGATCGCGATCAGATGTCCGGGCAGGCGCTTTTCCCGGAGGTAGGGCAGCCCGTGCCCGTACCAGGTCTTAGCGCGTTTTGATCGCATGATTGTTCCTCGCCCGCTCGCGATCGTAGTCGCGCAACACGTCCTGCACCATCTTGCGGAAGCCGCGCTGCTGCACCGGGATTTCGCCGGTTGCATCGATCGTGCGTAGCCCGAACTCGCCGGTCAGTTGATCGTAAATCTCGAGCACGCGGCTCTGAAACAGCCGGAAGCTTTCGACCGGATCGGCGGACAGGCCAACGTCCATCCCCGCCTCGTGATACTTGAGCTTGGCGCGGCCCGAGAGCAGGCGCTCAAGCGAAACTTCGATCGGCACGCGGAAGTAGAGCGTCAGGTCGGGCTTAAGCGCGAACTTGTACACCGCGCGGACCCAATCGGGGTGCACGCCGCGCGCCACGTCGCGCGCAAACGCCGTAAACACATAGCGGTCCGCCAGCACCACCATCCCGGCCTTCAACGGCGGCAGAATCTGGTAGGTCAGGCGGTCGGCGAAATCGACTGCGTGCAGCAGGCTGAAAGTCGTCGGCGTGAGCAGATTCTTTTTCTTGCCGCGGCTCATCGAACGCCGCACCAGGCGCGAGGAATTCCATTCGGTGAAGATGACCGGATAGCCGCGCGCGCGCAGCCATCGTTCGAGCAGCCTGAGCTGAGTCGATTTGCCTGATCCGTCGATTCCTTCGACGGCGATCAACCGCCCCGGATATCCATGCGGCGCGCTTAGCAGACTCTGTGCGGGCGCGGGCGCGCCTGCCGCGGCAGGCGCGCCGTTGTGCGCCGCGCTCAGCGCTCCAGCGTCACCTGGCGGTCCAGCAGGCGTGACAGCAGATCCGTCCTTCTCTCGCATGTCCATAGTTCGAGGTCGGCTTTTTCCCTGTTTGAATCGACCCCGATAATAAGCCGACCGGGGGAGTAACGCATCTCGATATTTTTAACCACACCGAAGTGACTGCGGTCCAGCGCGTCGGCAACGCGCAAAATCGCGGCAAACGCGCGCACGATCTTGCGCTGCGCCGGCGCCAGCGCGCTCAGCTCGGGCGAATCGAGCTTGGGCGCCTGTTTACGATGCCCGCGCGCGGCCTGCGCCACGACTTCGATTTCGCCCGGATCGAAACCGAACAATTCCGCATTCTTGATTAGATAATACGAGTGGCGGTTGTGTCGATCGTGATCGATCGCGTGTCCAACGTCATGCAGCAGCGCCGCATATTCGAGCAGCTCGCGCGATTTTCGGGCCAGCCCCAGAACCGGCGCGGTTGCGTCAAACAGCTTGAGCGCGAGTTTTGCAACCTGTTTGCCGTGCTCGTTGGTTCCGGAAAACCGCGCTGCCACCGCTTTGACCGAGCGCCGCCGCGCATCTTCCGCGCTATGGTGGAACGCGGTGCGCATCTGGCTGAGAATCAATCCCTCACGCAGCGCCCACGTGCAGGCAACCAGCTCGGGCGCGCCCGAGCGGCGGACTATAAAGTCAACCAGCGCACCCGCGGCAGGCATCAGGTCAACTCTTTTCGCGTCCATTCCGGGCAGCTCGGCGCGCAGCGCCGCGTTGGCCGATACGAGGTCGCGCGCCAAGGCCGCGATTTCCGCCGCCGACGCGCTCGCGCCGTGCAGCCTGCCCAGCTCTTCGCCGCGCGCCGCCCGCGCCATCGCGACCAGAGTGTTGATCGTGCCCGAGGTTCCGATTGCGCGGACGATCTTGGCCTTGCGCGCCTTGCGCAGCAGCTCTCCGGATTCGCTCTCGAGGTGCTTTTCCAGACGCCGAAGCTGCGTGCGGCTGGGCGGATCTTCGGTCAAGTAGCGCTCGGCAAGCCGCGCCGCGCCGAGCTTCAAGCTATGCATCCAGAGCGGGACGCCGTCGCGCACCAGCACCAGCTCGACGCTGCCGCCGCCCACATCGACCAGCAGGTGCGGTCCGCCGTCAAGTCCGAGCGCATGACGCGCGGCCATGAAGATCAGGCGCGCCTCCTCGGTTCCGGATATCACCTGGACCGCGATTCCGGTCTCGCGCCGGATACGGCGGATGAACGCGGTCCGGTTGCGCGCCTCGCGCACCGCGCTGGTGGCGACCGCGCGCATCTTTTCCACCTTGCGCACGCGCGCGAGCTTTCCGAAGTTGGTAAGCGCGCGCACCGCAAGATCCATCGCTTCGTCGGTGAGCTTGCCGGTGGTGAAGGAGCGGCGCCCCAGACGCACCATCTCCTTGACCCGATCGACCACCTCGACCCGGCCCTCGCGGGTGGCGTCGGCAACGATCATATGGACGGAATTTGATCCGACGTCGATCGCGGCAAGCCGCATGGAAAGAGCGTAGCCGCAAAAGCTCGCGATGTCATCATCATGGCCGCGAAATCAGCGCGAAAATTTCTCCCCACGGCTCGATTAATCCGCGCGAAATGTTACGGTGCGATTACGCGCTCGCGCGCCGATGCCTCGGCGCACGCACTTCGCTAGAATGAACCGGTTACTCTTCAGGCAATCAGTTGGCAGCGGCAACCAAAGCGGCGATCGAACAAGTCGAGTACGGACCGTCGGCGCATAAATGGCTGGTCGCGGTCGCGGTGATGCTCGGCACCACGCTCGAGGTGCTCGATACCTCGATCGTCAATGTCGCGCTGCCGCATATGCAGGGCACGTTCTCCGCCAGCGTCGATGAAATTGCATGGGTGCTGACGAGCTACCTGGTCGCCAACGGGATCATGATCCCGATGACCGGCTGGATTTCTTCGCGTTTTGGCCGCAAGCGCTACTTCCTGACCTCGGTCGCCGTGTTCGTGGTGGCCTCGGCGATGTGCGGCGCGGCGCAATCGCTCGACCAGATGGTCCTGTTCCGGCTGATCCAGGGAGCGGCGGGCGCCGCGATGGTTCCGTCGTCGCAGGCGATCCTGATGGAGACGTTCCCGCCCAACGAGCAGCAGCTCGCGATGGCGATGTGGGGAGTGGGCCTGATGGTCGCGCCGATCATGGGGCCGACGCTGGGCGGATGGATCACCGATAACTGGAACTGGCGCTGGAACTTCTATATCAACATCCCGGTCGGCACGCTCGCCTTTCTGATGGTCACGTGGTTCGTTTACGATCCCGCCTACATGCGCGAACGCCGCGCGCGCGGCGGCAAGGTCGATTACCTCGGGATGGTGCTGCTGGTGGTGAGCCTGGGGCTGATGCAGATCGTGCTCGATCGCGGCCAGCGCGCGGATTGGTTCAACTCGGCGTGGGTGGTTTATGCGACCGCGACATCAGCAATCGCGGCGCTATGGTTCGTGCTGCACGAATTGCGCTACGCCGATCCAATCCTGGATCTGCGCATCCTCAAGATTCCGGTGTTCAGCTTTTCGGTTTCGCTGATCGTCGCCATGAGCTTCGCGCTCTACGGCACCGGCCTGCTCAACCCGATCTTCCTGCAGGATTTCCTGGGCTACAACGCATGGAAGGCCGGACTGGTGCTCGCGCCGCGCGGACTCGGCACGATGGCGGCGATGCTGCTAGTCGGACAGCTCGCTCGCCTGCGTTTCGACACGCGCCCGCTTATCGGACTCGGGTTCGTGCTGATGGCGTCGGCGCTGTGGTCGATGTCGCACTGGGACCTGCAGGTCAGCATGTGGATCGTTATCTGGCCGAGCATCGTGATGGGCCTTGGGATGGGAATGATCTTCCCGACCTTGTCGGCGACCACGCTCTCTTGCGTCAAGCGCGAACGAATCGGTTACGCGGCCAGCCTCTACAACCTGATGCGCAACGCCGGCGCCGCGATCGGCATCTCGTACATGACCACCGCGCTGGTCAACCACGAGCAGGTGCATCAGTCGTACCTGGTCGAGCACTTTTCGGTCTTCGACGCCTGGAAAATGAGCGCGGCGGGATCGCGCACTCCGGGTGCGGTCCCGTTTCACTATCTGCCGCAGATGATCACCGGCCAGAAACAGGGCCTGGGGATGATCTATGACATGATCCAGGCGCAGGCGGCGATGCTGTCTTTCAACGATATCTACCGCGTCCTGATGATGACGATGATCATCCTGATCCCGAGCTTTCTGCTGCTGCGCAAGCCCGAGAACACCGGCGGCAGCTCGATGGCCCATTAGCCGGGGCTATGCTCAAGCGCACGCTCGAAGGCGGCCAGGCCGGCCGCGTCGAACAGGACGAACTCGACCCGCACGAGGGTCGTCGGACCGCCAAGATGCGCCCGCACCTCGTCGAGCATCGCGCGCGCGCATCGATCGAGCGGGAAACCGGCTATTCCGGTTCCGATCGCCGGAAACGCGATCGACTTAAGTCCTTTCTCGTTCGCGCGTTTAAGCGAATTGCGCGTTGCGGCGCGCAGATTCGCTTCGGTCGTGCGCCCGCCGAGATTCATGCTGGCGGCGTGGATTACGAATTTCGCGGGCAGACGCCCGGCGCCGGTAAGCGCCGCCTCGCCCAGAGCGATCGGTCCGAGCTGGTCGCATTCGCGCTGAATCGACGGACCGCCCTTGCTCCGAATCGCGCCGGCGACTCCGCCGCCGAGGATCAGATCGTTGTTCGCCGCATTCACAATCGCGTCCGTCCGAGCCTCAGTCAGATCGCCCAGGCTCATCTTCACCTTGGCCCGCCATCCGGTGCCCATCGCAATCCTCCCTCGCGACGCGCCGCGTGTGCGCCTGACATCTGCTATTATCTCGCAATCCGCGACGATCCAAATGCGAGCGGCGGAGAATTCGATGAAGCGGGGCAGGGTGCGGACGGGTGCGATTGCAATTGCGCTGTGCGCGATCGTTGCGAGCGCCTGCGCGCGGCCGGTGCGCGAGCGGGCGCCGGGGACGATTCAAGTTGATATTGAAAGCTCGCCGACCTCGACCGACCCACGCTTCGCGACCGACGCGATCTCCTCGCGCGTGAACGAGCTGGTGTTCGATTCGCTGGTCAAAGTGTCGCGCGACGGGGAATTCGCCGGCGACCTTGCCGAGCGAATCGAGCGTCCCGATCCGACCACAATAATTTTCCACCTGAAGCATGGGGTTCGCTTCGGCGACGGCCGCGAACTGACCGCGCGCGATGTGAAGTTCACCTACGATTCGATCCTCGCGCCCGGCTCGATGTCGGCCAAGCGCGCCGGAATGATCGAACTTGCATCGGTAACCGCCCCGGACGATTACACGGTCACGATGACGACGCGCCATCCGTACGCCCCGGCGCTGGAAATCGCGATGCAGGGAATCGTGCCCGCCGGAACTCCGCTGCCCGCAAGGAGCACCGCGTCCGCGCCGCCCGGGAGCGGGCCGTTTGCGATGCTGTCCTACCGTCGCGACGAATCGGTTACATTAGTGCGAAATCCGCACCACGCCGCGCCGCCAGGCGCCGCGCGCGAAATCCTGTTCAAGGTGGTCCCGGATCCGACCGTCCGCGCGCTCGAACTTGCGGAAGGGATTTGCGGCCTGTCCGAGAACAATATCGAAGCCGCCGTTTTGCCGTGGCTCGCGGATCATAAGGCGCTGGAAATCAGTAATACGCCCGGAACGACGTACAAATACCTGGCCTTCAATTTCCGCGACCCGCGCCTGCGCGACCTGCGCGTGCGACGCGCGATCGCATACTCAATCGACCGCGCGGCAATAGTCAATTCGATGCTGCGCGGAACCGCGCGCGTCGCGACCGGGATGCTCGCGCCGGAGAGTTGGGCATACGACGGCAACGCGGTCAGCTATGGCTACGATCCCGCGGCGGCGCGCCGCCTCCTCGACGAGGCCGGTTACCGTGCTGACGCAGGCGGAATGCGCAATTTGCGCTTCGAGTACAAGACCACGCCCGAGGGCGCGCGGTTGGCCGAGGTTTTCCAGGCGATGCTCAAGCGGGTCGGAATTACGCTCGACGTGCGCACGCTCGAATGGGCGACTTACTACGGCGACATCCAGCGCGGAAATTTCCAGTTGACTTCGCTGCAGTGGGTCGGAATCGAGGATCCGAATTACTATTACATGGTATTCGACTCCGCGATGGCGCCGCCGCACGGCAGCACCAATCGCGGTTATTACTCAAATACTGAAATGGACGCATTGGTTGAGGCCGGCCAGCGAACGATCGATCCCGCCGCGCGCAAGGAGATCTACGCCCGCGTGCAGCAACTTGCCGCCGATGATCTTCCTTACGTTTCGCTGTGGTGGGTCAACACCGTCGCGGTGCTCAACCGCGATCTCGGCGGATTCGATCCTTACCCCAACGGCAGCCTGCGCTCGCTCGCGCAGGTAACGCTTGTCACGCCCGGCGGCGCGGAGCCCGCGCAATGATCCGCTACCTGATTCGCCGGATGCTCGCGCTGATCCCGGTCGCGCTCGGCGTCGCGACGCTGACCTTCGCGCTGATTCATCTGGTGCCCGGAGATCCGGTCGTCGCGATGCTCGGCGATACGGCGGCGCCCGCCGATCTGGCGGGGATGCGCCATCAGCTCGGCCTCGACCGCCCGCTGGCCGTGCAGTACGCGACGTTCATTGCGGGTCTGGCGCATGGCGACCTTGGCGAATCGATCTCGTATCGTCAGCCGGTCGCGCGACTGATCGCAGAGCGCTTTCCGGCGACGCTCGAGCTTGCGGGAGCCGGGCTCCTGGTCGCCGTCTTGATCGCTTTCCCGCTTGGATTCATCGCGGGCGCAAATCCGGGCAGCGCGGGCGACGTGGGTGCGATGGGATTCGCGATTCTCGGAATCTCGGTGCCGCACATCTACCTCGGCCCATTGCTGATGATCCTGTTCTCGCTCGATCTGCGATGGTTCCCGCTGACCGGACGCGGGGGACTCGCGCATCTGGTGCTGCCCGCCGTCACGCTTGGAACGGCGCTCGCCGCGATTATTGCGCGGATGCTGCGGCAGAGCCTGATCGCGGTGCGCGCCAGCGACTACATGCGCACCGCGCTCAGCAAGGGGCTGAGCCCGACTGCCGCGCTTTTGCGCCACGGGCTTCGCAACGCGCTCACGTCGGTGGTCACCCTGCTTGGGCTTCAGCTCGGCGGCCTTCTGACCGGAGCGCTGATCGTCGAGATGATCTTTTCCTGGCCGGGGCTGGGCCGGATGCTGATCGCGGCGATCAGCGCGCGCGATTATCCGCTCGTGGAGGGTTGCGTTCTCACCTTCGCGCTCAGCTACGTCGTGGTGAACATGACGACCGATTTCGTCTATGCGATGGTCGATCCGCGGGTGAGTCTGAAGTGAGTGGTCTGGCAAAAAACCCCTCGCTCGCTGTGGGTGGTGCGATTGTCGCGATACTGATCGTTGCCGCGCTGTTCGGCCCCGAGATAGCGCATCGCGATCCGCTGGCGATCGATCTCGCGAGCGCGCTCGCGGCGCCGAGCCTTGCGCATCCATTCGGATGCGACGCGCTCGGCCGCGACGTTTTCGCGCGCGTGATGTGGGGCGCGCGCCTTTCTCTGGGCGTCTCGACCTCGGTGGTGTTTCTTTCCCTGATTGTCGGCGGGTTGATCGGCGGAGCGTCCGCGCTGGCCGGCGGACGCGTCGATAACCTGGTGATGCGCGCAGTCGATATCGTACTGGCGTTTCCGGGAATACTGCTCGCGATCGCGATGGCGGCGATACTCGGGCCGGGCTTGATCGATCTGGTGATCGCGCTGACCGCGATGGGCTGGACGGGATTTGCGCGGCTGGTTCGCGGCGAGGTGCTGTCGCTGCGCGAGCGCGAATACGTACACGCCGCGAATGCCCTGGGCGCGCGTCCTTCGCGGGTGCTGATCCGCCATCTGCTGCCGGCGGTGGCTGGTCCGGTCGCGGTTCAGGCAACATTTGGAATCGGCGGAATAATCGGCGCCGAAGCCGCGCTCTCGTTTCTGGGACTCGGTGCGCTCCCGCCCACGCCGAGCTGGGGCAACATGCTCGACGCGGGCCGCGAGTTTCTGTTGATCGCGCCGCACCTGACAACGGCCCCGGGCGTCGCAATCGGCGTTGCGATCCTGGGCTTCAACCTGCTCGGCGACGGACTGGCCGCACTGGCCGGCCGTTCGGGATGATTTGATTCTCACGCGTACGCGGGTATGCGCGAGCGCGAGACTTCATGCTAGACGTTCATCAACCGGCGCGCGCGGCCGGACAACTGAATGAGTCGCAAGTGTCAATGATATGGAAGTTCAGGAATTGACCGAGCGCCTGGCGCGCTTTATCCGCGAGCAAGGCGGCTTCGGAACAGTCGAAATCGAAAATTTCCGCCGGATGGCCGGCGGCGCGTCCCGTGAAATCTGGTCGTTCGACGCGACGCTCGAAAAAGACGGCGCGAAGAGCACGCGCGGACTCGTGCTGCGCCGCGATCCGGGCGAGCACAAGATCGATACCAACCGGAAGGCCGAGTTCCTGGTGCTGCGCGCCGCGCATCGCGAGGGCGTTCCCGTGCCGGAGGTGCTGTGGGTCAGCGACGATCCCGCCGTGCTGGGCGCCGCGTTCTTCATCATGGAGCGCGTCGAGGGCGAGACGTTGGCGCGCCGGTTGCTGCGCGACGCCGAGTACGCGCGGGCGCGCGAGGTCATGCCCGCGCAACTCGCGGAGATTCTCGCAAAGATTCACCGAATCGACGCGGCCAGGCATCGTCTGGATTTTCTTGCGCCGCCGGGCGAAAACGCGGCGCTTACCGAAGTGCGCCGCTATGAGGAAAATTTCCGCCTTCTCGCGCTCGAGCCGCATCCCGCATTCGAGCTCGCGTTCCGATGGCTCTTCACCCGGATTCCGAAAACGCCGCGCCAGACGCTGGTGCATGGCGATTACCGGATCGGGAATGTGATCTTCGGACCCGAAGGGGTGCGCTCGATTCTCGATTGGGAGCTCGCTCATCTGGGCGATCCGATGGAGGACGTGGGCTGGATGTGCGTGCGGGCGTGGCGTTTCGGCAACGATAGGATGCCGGTCGGCGGCCTCGGCTCGCGCGAGGATTTCTTCGCGGCGTACGAAAAGGCGAGCGGTGTGCCGATTGATCCGCAAGCGGCGCGCTTCTGGGAAGTCTTCGGCAATCTGCGCTGGGGGATTATCACGATCAGCCAGGCGCGAACGCATATTGACGGCTTCGTGAAGAGCGTTGAGCTTGCCAGTATTGGACGCCGCACCGCGGAGACCGAGCTCGAGCTGTTAAATCTCATCGAATAGCAATCCGCGCGCGCAGTGCGCGAAAAAATAGACGCGAGGCATAGCCAGATGCAGGATCGACCGAGTGCAATCGAATTGCTCGAGGCGGCGGCCGACTTCGTCGATCGCGAAATCGTAACCGCAACCGCCGGGCGCGTGCAGTTCCAGAGCCGCGTGGTGGCCAACGTGATGCGAATCGTCGCGCGCGAAATCCGCAACGAGGATCCCTTTGTGCGAGCCGAGATGCGTTCGCTCGCAGCGCTCCTCGAGCGTGAACCGCCGCACGTGCACGGTCTTGATGACGTTCGCCGCGCCGCGGCGCAACTGAACGCGGATCTGAGCGCGAAAATCCGCGCGGGCGAAGCCGATAGCGGCCCGCGGCGCGCCGCCGTGATAGCCGCCGTGCGCCAGATTGTCGAGGACAAGCTCAGAATTGCTAATCCGCGCTACCTCGAGGCCGATCTCGCAATTCGCGCGCAAAGCGGCGCCTGAACGAGTGTTAGGCTGCACAAGCGATCGCGTGGTAAAAGATGGGACAGCGCGAGTACTTAAACGAGCGTTCAATTACTGATGGAGATGACTTCGATGGCCGAGCGCAAAGTGATCCTGCTCGAGCAGGACGATCTGATGCATCCGAATACGGGCGAATCCAATTACAACGAAAGCGCGTACTACAACTTTTACGATCGCGAGCGGCGCGCCGGCGGCTTCGTGCGCCTGGGCAATCGGCCCAACGAGGGCTATGCCGAAATGACCGTATGCTTTTACCTGCCCGACCATACTGTGGGCTTCATGTTTGGGCGTCCCAAGATCGAAAATAATATCGCTCACGACGCGGGCGGCCTGAAATTCCAGGTACTGAAGCCATTCGAGCATCATCGCGTGACTTATCACGGCAAGCTGTGCATGCTGAAAAATCCGCTCGAGATGGCCGACCCGGCGATTGCCTTCAAGAGTAATCCGTACGCGGAGGCAAGTTTGGAAATTGACTATCGCGCGACCGCGCCCGGCTGGGGCGGCGAGCTGCGCGAAAAATCAGGCGACGCGTGGGTCTCGCCCCAGAGCGACGGTGACGCCGAGGCGCAATTTGCCAAGGGGCATCTCGAACAACTGGGCCGCGCCACCGGGCGGCTGGTCATCGGTGAGACTGAATACAAAATCGACGGGCTCGGCTTGCGCGATCATAGCTGGGGGCCGCGCTACTGGCAGGCGCCAAAATACTACCGCTGGCTGACGATGAACTTCGACGAGGGTCTTGGCGGGATGGCGACGATCACGGTCAATCGCGACGGCAGCGAGCGTCCGGGCGGCTTTATCGCGCGCAAGGGGCAGCAGTTTCTGAATATTCACAAAGTCGATGTGCAGACCGAATTCACCGGCGAGCAGCAGCTCCACGATCGGCTGCGCGTTACCGCGTGGACTTCAGACGGAGCCGAGCCGATCGTGATTACCGGCAAGGTGATTGGAATGATCCCGCTGCGCAACCGGCGCGCCGGGATGATCACGCGAATCGCCGAGGGCATGACCGAATGGCGATGGGGCGACAAGGTCGGCTACGGCCTTGCCGAATACCTGGACCACTTCGACGAATAGAAGCTCGCGCTGAAAAGCCGGATGCGAAGGCCGCTGGGCGAATGCGCTCAGCGGCCTTTTTTCATCGCGGCCAGACTCTTGCGATATGGGGCGCGTGCTATGCCGCGCTCGGTGATAATCGCGCTGACCAGTTCCGCCGGGGTCACGTCGAATGCGGGATTGAACGCGCCAACTCCGATCGGCGCGACTCGCTTGCCCGCGAACTCGGTCACTTCGCTTTGCGCGCGCTCCTCGATCGGGATCTCGGCGCCCGAGCGGCAGTTAAGATCGATCGACGACAGCGGCGCCGCGACATAAAACGGCACACCGTGGCGGCGCGCCATCACCGCGAGCGGGTAGGTTCCGATCTTGTTCGCGACATCGCCATTGGCCGCCGTGCGATCGGTGCCGACGATTACGCAGCTCACGCCGCCGCGCGACAGGACCGTGGCCGCCATGCTATCGGCGATTACGGTGACCGGGATGCCGTCCTTGTGCAGTTCCCATGCGGTCAAGCGCGAGCCTTGCAGAAAGGGGCGCGTCTCGTCGGCGAATACCCGGACTTTCTTGCCCGACTCACGGGCTGCCCTGATCACGCCGAGCGCGGTGCCGTAGCCCGCGGTCGCGAGTGCGCCCGCATTGCAATGAGTCAGAACGGTCGCGGGATTGCCGAGGAGCGCGGCGCCATGGCGGCCGAGCGCGCGATTGACGGCCAGGTCTTCTTCGTAAATCGCGATCGCTTCGTCGCGCATCCGGCGAAAGAGTTTCGTGGCGTCGAGGGAGAGATTCGCTTCCAGCACCGCGCGCATCCGCTCGATCGCCCACGCGAGGTTAACCGCGGTGGGCCGGGTCGCGCGCAGCGCCTGCGATACGGTTTCGAACCGCTTGATCGCGCCGCGTCCGCCGGCGCCTTTCATGCCGAGCGCAATACCCATCGCCGTCGCGACGCCGATAGCGGGCGCGCCGCGAATCACCATCGTGCGAATCGCTTCGGCAACGCCGCGATAGTCGCGGTAAGTGCGTATTACTTCACGTCCCGGAAGCAGGCGCTGGTCGATCATACGCACCGCGCCCGCACGCCATTCAATCGTCTTTACAGACATCAGCGGTTACTCATACAGGATAACGCTTGCTGCCCGTCTCCGGACAGCAAGCGTTGCGCATGAGTGATGTAGTCTGGAGCAGAAGCGCGTGGCTAGACGCGTTCGTACAGTCCGCGCGCTTTGCGCTTGGCCATTCCGCCGTCGATCCACCGCGTGATTGCGGCGAAAATCTCGGAGGGACGTTTGCCTTTGAGTCCGCGCACGCCGCGCACGTCCGAGGCTTTGAACTGCTTGGGTAACTGCTGCAGAATTTCGCGCCAATTGATCCGCCCGCCGCCGCTGCTGCGCGGAGCCGCTTTTGCCTGCGCACGGGCAACCGGCGCGCCACCGATCAGGCGGCTCAAGCTGGATTCCTCATCCTTGAGACGCTTGAGCTGGGCCTCATGATCACGGATCTGTTTTTGCAAGTCGCCCAACAGCTCGCGCGCCTGTTGCTGTACTTGTCTCAACGCTAACGTAATTCCGCCTGCGCTCTTTCTTGGCATCTTATCTGGCTCCTCTCATTCAGTGCGATCGCGACTAATTATCCAATCAACGTTACACAATGTGTAGCCCCGCCACAAGGCGGGAAGCCGGGCCGATCGAAGTTGGTATGCGCAGAGATTCTCATGCTATCAAGACTGGCCGCATACGTTGTGCGCGCAAAACCTATCTGAAGATCCCAGTAAGAATCTTCGGCGCAAAACTGATTCGAGGCGGCGGAGTAGTCGCGCGCGAGACCGATGCGTAGTTCACTTGCGAAAGAAGCCAGCGCGACTTGCTGAAGTCCTTTCGCATCGCGTGACGCGGATTCCAGCAGGTGAAATTTGCGGGCGGCGATGCGTCCACTTCAATCGCGGCGTCTCGTTCGAGCCGCCGCGATTCGACGGCTAGCGATTAGATGCGCGACCCCGCCAGTCCGTCTCGCAATCGGGTTTCCCGGGTATGCATCGGCGCTGCGGCGAGACGCGGTCGGGTAACGGGATGAACTTGCAGGGTCAACATTGGTGAAAAAATTCTGATTGCCGCCCGCCTGACTTTTAGCCGTTCTAATCATCGCCCGTTCCTCGCCGCGCCGCGGGCTGGTCTCGAGCGCCGCCGGAGAGTTGTAGATTCCGGTCCGCGGGAATTCAGTAAGCAGCAGCCGGCATCGATACCGGCAATGTTCATTGACGGATCGCCGCGGAGGGTCACTTCCGGAAGGTTCGCCGGGTCTGAGTAAGTGCCCTAAAACAAAGCAAAAGCCCTGCAATTAGGCGGCACCCGCGCCGCTGGCAATTCGGCATTTTGGGCATCGCCGGCCGCACCCGCCCGGGCATCGGCCCCACTGCCGCAGTGTCGCCGCCGCCGTCCGGCAAGCATGGCAAATCCTGAGCACGGTGATTGCTAGTAAATAAAGCCCCTGCGTCGTCGAAATCAGGGTTTGTGTGAATAGTGTTCAATTCCTGAGACTCACTGTGAACACTGAGTTAGCCGCGCAGCCGCAGCACAGAGGGGTTCGGAGCTATTTTTGCAGTTAACTCAGTGGTATAAAATCTGGCAACTTTCAGAGGTGCGCGCCGTCGAACCTGCCCATCCGATTATTCCCGCCGACACAGTACGGAGTTTGTCCCACCGCGGGTGCCGAGCGTTCGGAAGGCCGGTAAGATGTGAGGAAGCGCCGGGGAGAAGTTAATGGGTCGCAGATTGTATGTTGGGAATCTTGCCTGGACAGTGACAGACCAGGATCTGCAGGAAGCGTTTTCGGAGGTCGGGGCAGTCGATAGTTCGCAGGTGATTATCGACCGCGCGACGAATCGCTCTCGCGGATTTGGCTTCGTTGAGATGGCTTCGGATGAGGCGGCCGAGGCGGCGATCAAAAATCTCAACGGACGCGACATCAAGGGGCGTCCGATTCGTGTGAACGAAGCCCAGGCTCGCAGCAACGACCGCGGCGCAGGTCCCAGCCAGCGCGATCGGTAGGTCTTGCGGCGCCGCGCGGCGAATTACCGCGCGCGCGGCAGTCTTCACGCAGCGGTATATCGAGCGCCAGAGTTCAGGCTCTGGCGAATCGATGAGGCCGTGTTCCGGCCGCGGTGGCCGCTTTGCCTCGTCTTTCCAGATCTTCCCCTGCGTCACACCGTCTCGCGCATGCGTAGTTCCGGTATTTCCGCGCCGCCGCGTAGCGCGATAGAGCATCGCGGCGCGCTGGGTTAAGGTTGACGGTGTGGATTTTGTAACTATCGAGGCCCAGAGCGAGCGTGTCGTTATTGCCCCCGAACTCGGATGCCAATGCTTCGGATACCGAATCGGATCGCTCGAGATAGTCGCCGCGCCGCCGAGCGTCGAGGCCCTGCGCGAGCATCCCTTCCGCAGCGGGATTCCGATCCTGTTTCCATGGCCGGGTCGCGTCGCACAGGCCCAATTTGGCTTCGGGCAGCGCCAGGTAGTATTGCCGGTAAACGAGCCCGCGCGCGGCCACGCGATCCACGGGCTCACCTGGAACTGCGCGTTTCGCGTGACCAAGCGCGGGCCATACTACGCGTTGATGGAGCTGGACTCGGCGTCTGACGCGAATCTCTCGCGCATCTGGCCGTACCCATTCGTGCTCGAAATTGACTACGAGGTGGGCGACGGCTTGCGCATCAAGTTTCGCGTGCGCAATACCGGAAATTCCCAGATGCCATTTGGATTCGGAGCGCATCCGTACTTTAACGCTCCGCTGGGCAAAGGCGGCGCGCGCGAAACATTGACCCTGCAAATGCCCGCGGCGTCCGAACGCTGGCCGCTCGATGGCACGCTGATTCCGTCCGCGGCGCCGCAGCCGGTCGCGGGCAAGTTCGATTTGCGCGAGCCGCGCGCGCTGGGCGCCGAGAGTTACGACGACGTATTCAGACTCGACTCAGGGCGCGATCCGGCGGCGCCATGCGCGCGGATGGTCGATCCGGCAATGCGGCTTGCGATCGAAGTGCGGGCCGACGCGCCGTTCGAGGATTTTGTGATTTACGCTCCGCCCGGTAATCCCGTGGTCGCGATGGAACCATACACCTGCGCGCCCGACGCGTTTAATCTGGCGGCGCGCGGGATTGAGTCCGGGATGCGCACGCTTGCGCCCGGAGCGACGTTTGAAGCCGGCTTCGAGATTCGCGTCACCGCGCCCTGAGCGGGCGCCAGATCGGCTAGTTCAGCTTTTTCAAAAATTCCGCGATCCGGTCGAACGCGGAATTGAGATTCTCGCGCGAGGCGGCGTAGGAAATCCGCACGTGATCGGGTGCGCCGAAGTCGTTGCCGCCGACCATCGCGACCTTCGCTTCGTCCAGAGCGATCGTGGCGAACGAATCGCCGTCCTCGATCTTGCGTCCGCCGATTGATTTTCCGATCAGTTCGCAGATATTCGGAAAGGCGTAGAACGCGCCCTGCGGAACCTGCGGCAGCCGAAATCCCGCGAGCGCGCGCACCCGCTCGACCACCAGCGAGCGGCGCGCGCGAAACTCTTCGGCCATCGCACGCACGTCGTCCTGCGGTCCGGTCAGCGCCTCGATCGCCGCGAACTGGGTGATCGAGTTCGGATTGCCGCTGTTCTGGCCCTGCAAGCGCGCCGCCGCCGCGATTGCCTCTTTCGGCCCGGCGGCGAATCCGATCCGCCATCCGGTCATCGCATAGGTCTTCGACAGCGAATTGAAGACAATTCCTTTCGAGCGCAGCCGTGGCTCCACGCTAAAGATATGGGCGGGCAGACCGTCGTACGAAATGTGCTCGTACACGTCGTCGGAAAGCACCCAGATGTCGGCGTCAAGCGCGAGCTTCGCGATCTCGGCCAGATGGCTCGCGCTATAAACCGCGCCGGTCGGATTGGACGGCGAATTCAGAATAATTCCGCGGGTACGCGGCGTGATCGACTTTTTCAGCTCATCCGGGCCGAGCAGAAAGCCGTTTCCCTCGGGGCAGGGCACCAGCACCGGCGTCGCGCCCGAAAGCCCGACCATCGCGGCCAGGCTGACCCAGGCGGGCGTTGGGATGATCACCTCGTCGCCTTCGTCGAAGAGCGCGGCGATTACGTTTGCCTCGGCCTGTTTGCATCCGGCGGTGGCCACAATCTCGCCGACTTCGTAATCAAGATGATTGTCGCGCTTGAGCTTGAGCACGATCGCCTTTTTGAGATCGGTGATTCCGCTGACCGTGGTGTATTTGGTGCGGCCTTCGTCCAGAGCGCGGCGCGCGGCGGCCTTGATGCGCTCGGGGGTGTCGAAGTCGGGTTCGCCCGCGGCAAGCGAAATAACGTCGATGCCCTTTTCCTTCATCTCGGTGGCGCGCGCCTCGGCGGCCATCGTGGCGGAAGGTTTGAGCGCGGCGATTCTACGATTCAGCTTGATCATGTGTGTTCGTCCGGACGAAAAAAAAGACGGTGCGCGTACGCACCGCGGCGCGAATTGGTTTTCCCCGATTGTAGCGGGCGTGCGGACGCGAATGAACCGCCGCGAATATTTTCCGTCCGCGCTGCTAGTCCACGCCCAGCTTTTTGCGCAACCGGTTCATCACCATCTCGGGCACCAGCTCCGGCACTCGCTTGCCGTAGCCGGCGACCTCCTTGATGAGGCGCGAGGCGCTGAAGAACAGGCTCGGGTTGGCGAACAGAAATACCGTCTCAACGTTCGGATTCATCAGCCGGTTCATCTGCGCCATATTCATTTCGTAGTCGAAGTCGGTCACCGCGCGCAGGCTACGGATAATCGCCCGTGCACCGATCCTCTGCGCGTAATCAACCGCTGGACCGCTGAACTTATCTACCCGCGCGCGCGGCTCGAGGTCGTGGATCACCTCGCGAATCATCTCGACTCTTTCGTCGGGGTTGAATAGCGCGGCGTCCTTGTGCGGATTGTAGGCGACCGCAACGATCACTTCGTCGAACAACAGGACGCTACGCCGGATAACATCGATATGGCCGTTATGAATCGGGTCGAAAGTGCCCGTATAGATCGCAATTGTCGGTTGATGCCCGGCCGGTTTGCTACTCATCGGAAACCATCAGCTCCCACTAGGCGCCGCGTCGGGTCGCCGGTAAAAGGCGATTCGATGATCGCCCAGATTTGCAATGTTTGCGCGCTCGAGGCCGGCTGGCGCCTCGGGCGCCGGCGCGGCGCGCTTGGATTGCCCGACGACAATCCATCCGCCCGCCGCCGCAAGCTTGTGGCTCGCGATTCGCTCCAGCACTTGCGCGCTCAGGTCGTTCTTGAATGGCGCGTCGATGAAGATGAGGTCAAAGCTCGAGCTGGCCGCCGCCAGATCGTCGAGCGCGCGAAATACGTCGGCGCCGATAATCCGCGCCCGCGCCGCCAGTCCCAGCGCGGCGAGATTCGCGGCGATCGCGGCGCCCGCCGCGCGCGAGGAATCGATCATCGTGGCATGCGCCGCGCCGCGCGACAGCGCCTCGCACGAAAGCGATCCGCTGCCGGCGAAGATATCGAGCACGCGGATATCCGCGAAATCGAGCCGCACCTGGAGCCGGGAAAAAATGGATTGGCGCGCCCGAGCTGAAGTCGGGCGGGTGGTAAGCCCGCGCGGCGCTTTGAGCCGCCGCCCGTGCGCCTGTCCTGCAATCACGCGCATCGCGCACCGCGCCGGAAACCGCGCATCGGATAAATCCACGCTCGCGCGCGCGTTCCGGGTCGCGCACGATAGATAGCCCGTATCGCATCCGCGGGGCAAGTTGGCCGTCAGATCGCCGCGGCGGTCTTGCGCCTCTGGAAGGATTGCGGGATTTTAGCTACTCATCATAAGATTCACGAACGCGGCAACCCCGAGTGTTGTAAGGATTTTTAATACTGACGCCATGTCCATATCGGCTGAACTTAAATTTTCCGACGCCACCCTGCGGGAATACCAGGAGATGCTGACGCATTATCCGACCCGCCGCGCCGCCTTGCTGCCCACCCTTTGGCTGGCGCAGCGCGAGTTTGGATGGGTCGGCGAGGATATCCAGAGATACGTCGCCACCCTGATGGAATTGCCGCTGGCGCACGTCAAGGCGGTGGTCACCTTCTATCCGATGTTCCATCAGGAGCGGGTCGGCAAATACCTGATCGACGTATGCACCAATCTGTCCTGCCGGCTGCGCGGCGCCGACCGGATTGTAAATTGTCTCCGCGACCGGCTCGGAGTCGAGGTCGGCCAGACCACGCCCGACGGCAAGTTCACCCTGGGCAGCGCGGAATGTTTGGCCTCGTGTGGAACCGCGCCGATGCTGCAGCTCAACCAGGACCGGTACTACGAAAACCTGACCGAAGAGAGCATCCTTAAGCTGCTCGACGAGCTTGCCGCCCGTGACGATTGAACTGATAGTCGGCGCGATCGAAGCGATCCTGATGATCCTGATCGGACTGCATCTGGCAGTCTTTCTGCTCTATTTCGAGCGCAAAGGCAGCGCGTTAATCCAGGATCGCGTCGGCGCCAACCGGGCGTCGTTCACCGGGCTCGGGAAAAGGCTCGGGCTGCCCAACCTGGGCATCATCAACACGCTGATCGCCGATCCGATCAAGCTCTTCACTAAAGAAGATTTTGTGCCCGAAGGCGCCGATCACTTCCTGCACGGCCTCGCGCCATTCGTAGCGCTGTTCCCGGTGTTGATCACCTTCGTCGTGATTCCGTTTGGCGACACGATCACGCTCGGCGGGCGGACCTTTGGCCTGCAGGCCGCCAACCTGAATGCCGCAGCGCTCTACCTGCTCGCGACGATCGGGATCGGCGTGTACGGCGTCGCGCTCGGCGGATGGGCGTCGAACAATCGCTGGGCGCTGCTCGGCGGAATCCGCGCGACCGCGCAGATGATCTCCTATGAAATCGCGATGGGGCTTGCGATTATCGCGATCATCATGACTTATGGCTCGCTGGACTTGCAGGAAATGGTGCGGATGCAGGGCGGCGTGTGGTTCGGATGGCTGCCGCGCTGGGGAATCTTCGTGCAGCCGCTCGCGTTCATCCTGCTCTTGACCGCGGGAATCGCGGAATCCAAGCGAGTGCCGTTCGATCTGCCCGAGGGCGAATCCGAACTGATCCTGGGCTATATGCTCGAGTACTCCGGCGGCAAGCAAGCCGCCTTCATGCTGACCGACCTGGCCGAACAGGCGCTGGTTGCGATGCTGCTGGTCACGTTTTTCTTTGGCGGATGGCAGGTGCCGTGGCTCTACCGCGACGGCTTTCATCTGCCGGGCGGCGCGATTGTGGCCATCGCCCCGTTACTGGTCTCGATTGCGGGAATCGTTGCGTTCCTCGTTAAGGTCGTGATGGTCTGCCTGTTCATGGGCCTTATCCGCTGGACATTGCCGCGGTTTCGCTATGACCAGTTGATGAAGCTCGGATGGAAGATCCTGGTGCCGCTGGGGCTGGCCAATATCCTGATTACCGCGTTTATCGTGGTGGTGAGCGGAGGCGCGCACTGACATGCCGATAGCGCTGTTCTGGTTTCTGGCCGCGGTTTCCGTGATCTCGGCGCTGGGAGTGGTCCTCCAGCGCAATCCCATTCACTGCCTGCTGGCGCTGATCGTCACGCTGCTCGCGATCGCCGTGATGTTTATCGGCGAGGACGCCGTCGTGGTCGGCTTCCTGCAAGCGATCGTCTATGGCGGCGCGATCATGGTGCTGTTCCTGTTCGTGATCTGGCTGCTCAACCTGGGCGTCGAGGTTGGACCGTCCGGTCATCTGGCGCTCAAGCTGTTCGGCACGATCGCTGTCGCCGCGATGACCGCGGAGCTGATGGCGTTCGTGCTGCCGCCGCATTTGCAGGTCAAATTCGCCGGTCATGCGGCCGGTTACGGATCGATTGACAGCCTTTCGCAGACATTATTCTCGGAATACCTGGTCGCGTTTGAAGTCACCTCCGTGTTGTTGCTGGTCGCGGTGGTCGGTGCGGTCGCGCTGGCGCGGCGAAGCTCGGCTGCGGAAATCGAGCAGCACGCGGCGGACACCGCGCGCAAAGCGCAGAGAGTTTCCTGATGGTGACGCTTCCCTATCTGATGGCGCTCAGCGCCGCGATCTTCGCGATTGGCGTGCTGGGCTTTCTCACCCGCAGAAATATCCTGGTGATGTTCATGTCGGTTGAATTGATGCTCAACGCGGTCAACCTCGCGTTTATCGCGCTCGGCAGCCGGCTCGGCACGATGGACGGGCAGGTGATCGTGTTCTTCGTGATGACGGTCGCGGCGGCCGAGGCCGCGGTCGGCCTTGCGATTATCATTTCAATATTCAGGGGCCGCGAAACTGTCCACGCCGACGACCTGACGATGCTGCGATGGTGACCACGGTGGTTAATCTCGAGTCCTCCGCACTGGCGTTGATCCTCCTGTTTCCCGCGCTCGGCGTGTTGTTCAACCTGTTCTGCGGAGCGCGGATGGGCCGGCGGGCGGTCAACGTCGTCGGTCCTGGCGTGATGTTCCTCGCCTTTGCCGCCGCCTCCTGGGTGTTCGTGCGGATCCTCGCGCTTCCGCGCGGCGACGCGCTGACGTTCACGCTGTGGCCGTGGATCGAGGCCGGGCGCTTTCACGTCGAGTTCGCGCTGCGGGTCGATGCGCTGTCGGCCGTGATGGTGATGATCGTCACCGGAATCGGCGCGTTCATCCATCTGTACTCGGTCGGGTACATGGCGCACGACGACGACTTTGCGCGCTTTTTCACCTACATGAACCTGTTCGCGCTTTCGATGCTTATCCTGATCCTCGCAAGCAATCTGCTGATGATGTTCGTGGGATGGGAAGGCGTGGGGTTGTGCTCCTATCTGCTGATCGGCTTCTGGTACACGAATCCGCAATACGCTTACAACGGCCGCAAGGCGTTTATCGTCAACCGGATCGGCGACGCGGGGTTTATCCTCGGGATGCTGACGATTATCGCGGCGCTCGCGCGCGGGGGAGTGTGGACGCTCGACTTCACTGCAATCCAGGCGCACGCGGGACTCTTGACGACCGGCACCGCCACGGCGGCGTGTCTGCTGCTGTTTCTCGGGGCAACGGGAAAGTCGGCGCAGATTCCGCTCTACGTATGGCTGCCCGACGCCATGGTCGGCCCCACGCCGGTCAGCGCATTGATCCACGCCGCGACGATGGTCACCGCCGGGGTGTACATGGTCGCGCGGCTCAACTTTCTCTTCATCCTCGCGCCCGATGCGATGACGGTGGTCGCGACCATCGGCGCGCTGACCGCGTTCTTCGCCGGCACGATCGCAATCGTCCAGCCCGATATCAAGAAAGTTCTCGCCTACTCGACGATTAGCCAGCTTGGCTACATGTTCCTCGGCGTCGGCTCAGGCGCATTCGCGGCCGGCATCTTCCACGTCATGACGCATGCGTTCTTCAAGGGCCTTCTGTTCCTGTGCGCGGGCTCGGTTATTCACGCGCTCGGCGGAGAACAGGACATGAACAAGATGGGCGCGCTCCGAAAGCATCTGCCGATCACGTTCTGGACGATGCTCGCCGCGACGCTGGCGATTGCCGCCGTCCCCGGCTTCTCGGGTTATTTCTCGAAGGACCTGATCCTCGAGGGCGCGTACGAGTCGGGGCACGTGTGGCTGTGGGGGCTCGGCGTTCTGACCGCGGGCATCACCGGCTTCTACATGTTCCGGCTGCTCTTCATGACGTTCTTCGGCGAGTCGCGCGTCGATCCCGACAAGCTGCATCACCTTCACGAGTCGCCGCCCGCGATGACGATTCCGCTCGTCGTGCTTGCGATTGCCTCAGTCGTTGGCGGATGGGCAGGTCTTCCCAAGGGGCTTTTGTGGGGCGACGCGTTCGCGCGTTTTCTGGCCCCGGTGGTCGGCAATTTCAAGCCCGCCGTCGAGGCCTCGGCGCTCGGGCTTTCGGCCGCGGCGACAATTGTTGGACTGCTCGGAATCCTGCTCGCGTACATCTGCTACATCCGGATGCCGGGTTTGCCGAAGATAATTGCGTGGCGCGCCAAGTCGCTCTACGACGTGCTCATGGAAAAGTATTACATCGACGAGCTTTACAATCTGATCGTCACGCGCCCCCTGTTCTTCGTGTCGAACGTGATCCTGAACCGCGGTATCGACCGCTTCGCGATCGACGGCGCGGTTAACGGCGTTGGCGTCAGCGTGCGGGCCGGAAGCCAGCTTGCGCGGCGCTCTGAAACCGGCAACGTCCAGCACTACGCATTCGTGTATGTGCTCGGGGTGGTTGGCGTGGTCGCCTACTACCTCTACCTGGTGAGGCATTGATGAGTGGCGGACTGCTCACCGCGATAATATTCGTGCCGCTGCTCGGCGGATTGTTCGTGCTCATGCAGCGCGAGGATCGCGCGGCGTGGAATTCCGCGTTCATCTTTTCGCTGATCCCGCTTGGGCTTAGCTTCTACCTGTTCGCCGAGTTCAACGTGCATTCGGCGGATTTCCAGTTCGTCGAGCAATACGAATGGATTCCGAAATTTGGAATCTCGTACCATGTCGGTGTCGATGGAATCAGCCTGCTGCTCGTGCTGCTGACCACTATCCTGATATCGCTGTCGCTGCTGTACTCGGGCGGCGGCGATATCGAGGAGCGTCCGCGAGAGTTCTGTTTCTTCATGCTGGTGCTCGAGACCGGGCTTTTGGGCACGCTGCTTTCGATCGACCTGTTCCTGTTCTACGTGTTCTGGGAAGTGATGCTCATCCCGATGTACTTCCTCATCGGGATTTGGGGCCACGGACCCAGAATTTACGCCGCGATCAAGTTCGTGCTGTTCACGATGGTGGGATCGCTGCTGATGCTGGCCGCGATCATCTACCTTGTGCTCCAGGCCCGACAGGCGTTCGGACGCCTGAGCTTCGATCTGCCGCTGCTCTACCAGGTGCCGCTGTCGGAGACCCAGGCGCGATGGCTGTTCGCGGCGTTCGCACTCGCCTTCGCGATCAAGGTGCCGATCTGGCCGCTGCACACGTGGCTGCCCGACGCGCACACCGCGGCGCCGACGGCGGGCTCGGTGATCCTGGCGGGCGTGATGCTCAAGATGGGCACCTACGGCTTTCTGCGCTTTGCGATTCCGCTGTTCCCGACCGTTGCCGTCGAGGCGGTGCCGCTATTTTTTGCCCTGGCCGTAATTGGAATCATCTACGGAGCACTGGTTGCGATGGTCCAGCCGGATCTGAAGCGGCTGGTCGCGTACTCCTCGGTCAGTCACCTGGGTTTCGTGATGCTCGGGATCTTCGCGTTCGATCCGCAGGGCGTCGAGGGAGCGATCTACCAGATGCTCAACCACGGCGTTTCAACCGGCGCGCTGTTTTTGCTGGTCGGGATGCTCTACCTGCGGCGGCATACGCGCGAGATCAGCGAGTTCGGCGGCCTGTGGAAGAGCGTGCCGGTTTACGCCGCGATCTTCATGGTGGTGATGCTCTCGTCGGCAGGGCTGCCGGGACTCAACGGATTCGTCGGCGAATTCCTGATCCTGCTTGGGACATTTATGAGCAACTGGATTGCCGCCGCGTTCGCGGTCAGCGGAATCGTCCTCGGCGCGCTCTACCTGCTCTGGACCTACGAGCGCGTCATGTTCGGGCCGATCACCAAAGCCGTCAACGAGACGATTGCCGACCTGACCGGACGCGAGATCGCGGTGATGGTCCCGATCCTCGCGCTGATGCTCTTTATGGGGCTGTATCCGAAGCCGCTCATCGAACGGATGGAGCCGTCGGTCGAAAAGATGCTCGTGCCGGTGCATCTCGCCGAGGCTCGCCTCGAACGAGAGCGGCATGAGCGCGAACTTGCGCGGCGCATCGCCCCGGCGGCCGCGCCCAAATCATCTCCCGCGCTGACGGTTGCCGCAAAATGACCCCGCTCAATCTTGCCGCTATCAATTTCGCGTGGCTGCCGATCCTGCCGCTGATGATCGTCGCGATCGCCGCGATGGTTGTGCTGCTGGCGGGTGTGCGCGTCGATGAAGAAGAGAGCGAAGGGCTTGGATGGCTCACGCTCGCCTCGCTCGGCATCGCGTTCATCTTCGCGCTCGGATTGGTCGGGCGCAGTGGAGTCGCGTTTGCGGGCGCGATTTCGATCGACGGCTTTTCCGCATACTTCCAGCTCGTGATCCTGATCACCGCGGCCTTCGTGGTGCTGATGTCGCTCGATTATGCCGGGGAAAATAGCCTGCCGGGGGCCGAGTACTACTCGCTGCTTCTGTTCTCGACCCTGGGCATGATGCTGATGGCGACGGCCGGCGATCTCATCATCATTTTTCTCGGTCTCGAGACCATGTCGATCGCGGTTTATGTGCTGGTCGGATTGCGCAGGCGCGACCCGCGCTCGAACGAAGCCGCGATGAAATATTTTTTGCTGGGCGCATTCTCAACCGGCTTCCTGCTCTACGGTATCGCGCTTATCTATGGCGCGACGGGAACGATCAAGCTCGGGCCGATTCATGTGGCGCTCGCCAGCAACATGGCCGCCAACGGTCTGCTGATGCTCGGGCTGGCGATGCTGCTGATCGGGTTTGGCTTCAAAGTCGCCGCCGTGCCGTTCCATATGTGGACCCCCGACGTTTACGAGGGCGCGCCCACGCCGATCACCGCGTTCATGGCGGTCGGGGTGAAGCTCGGCGCTTTCGCGGGCTTCGTGCGGGTCTTGCTGATTAACTTCGGTCCGGTCAGCGCGCATTGGTCGATCGCGCTGTGGGTGCTGGCCGCACTCACCATGACGGCGGGCAACCTCATCGCCGTGGTCCAGACGAACATCAAACGGATGCTCGCATACTCGGCGATCGCGCATGCGGGCTACCTGCTGGTCGGGATGACGGCGGCGGGACCGCAAGCGGGTTCGGCGGTGCTTTACTACCTGCTCGCCTATACGTTCACGAACCTGGGTGCATTCGCGGTGGTGGTCGCGCTCGAGCAGCGCGCCAGTATAAGCGATGAGATTGCGGACTATCGCGGACTTGCGCGCCGCGCGCCGGCGCTTGCCGCTGCGATGACGATCTTTCTGCTCTCGCTCACGGGAGTGCCGCCGCTGGCGGGCTTCATGGGCAAGTTTTATATCTTCAGCGCCGCGCTCAGCGCGGGCTACGTTGGCTTGGTCGTAATCGCGGTGCTGAACAGCGTCGTGTCCGCGTATTACTACTTCTCCGTGATCGTCACGATGTACATGGAAGAGGGCGGAATCGAGGTGGCGCGCCTTGCGGCGAAGCCGGCGCTGGTCGCGGCGATTGGCCTTGCGCTTATCGCGACGATTCTGGTCGGCGTTTATCCCGAGCCGTACATGAGCGCCGCCGCCAACGCCTATCAATCCGCGTTGAGCGCGGGAATGGTTCACACCGCCGCGCTCCTTCCCTGATTGCGCACTTCGCGTCCCGAGAAGAGTCTCGCCGCTTCGCCCATCCGCATGGCTTCGCGAGATTCATCGCGGCGCGATGCGTGTGGCCGCAACGCGGCGTATGGCGGCGCCCGTGATGCTATCGGCGGCGCTTGGTTTTTTTTGGCGCGGGACGCTTGGCGGATTTGCTTGACGCGGCGGCCGGTTTTTTCGCGATCGCTTTGGGCTCCGGTGCGGATACTTTCGCAGGCGCTACGGGAGCGGTCCGCGCGGCTTCGGGCGCATAAGCGTCAGCTTCAATTTCGATCAGCATCCGCGGATCAGCCAGGCGCCGTACTTCCACCATCGTGGTCGCCGGAGGCGAGTCGGCAAAGAACTCGCGATGCGCGCGTGCGGCTTCGGCAAAGCGGTCGATGTCAGTCACGAACATCCGCGTGCGCACGACATTTCCAATCGTAAGCCCCATCCGCTCGAGCGCGGAGCGGATGTTGGTCAGCGCCTGGCGCGCCTGCACGTACATCTGGCCGCCGCCGACAATCGTGCCGTGCGCATCGGTCGCCGTGGTGCCGGAGACGGCGACAAAATCGCCGTAGCGGACCGCGCGAGAGTATCCAACGATCGGTTCCCACACCGTGCCGCTCGAGATTCGCGCGAGTTGGCCCATCGCTGCTGTCCTTCCTTGTGCCGGCCGCGAGGCTTGAACGCACCGGTTGCAGTCAGTTATCGCGCGAAGGAAAGCTCTCTTCAAGCTCGCGCGCCACCGAGCGCATCGGCGGCCCGACCTGGCGCGACTCGGGCAGGAACCATCGTACGATTGCGGAAATTCGCGCGATCAGGATCGGCGGCCGGCGGCGCTCGCGATTCATGTCGAGCTCAGGCTCTACAATCCGCCCGCGTATGCCCGCGCCAACCCCATCCGGAGTAAGAGAAAACCGCCTCTCCTCCAATACCCCATCCTCCCTGCATCAACCGCATCCACGCTTGATAATACAGAAACAAAACAAACTGTCAAAATATGCGTCCGCGAAACCGGCCGAAGCGGCGCCGCACCGCCAATTTTGCGCGGTGTAAGGCAAACCTGCTTGAAGTTGAATTGCGCGTATCGTATCCTTTGCGGCGCTTTCGGTTATTGCGCTATGGTTGAGCAAGGAATTCCAAGGAGGAAGCGATGCGCAAAGTCCTGCTTCTAGCACTAGTCACGATGTTCATGGGCGCTGCGGCGTGTAACAAGTCTGAGGAGCCGGCTCCGGCTGCGCCCGAAGCGGCGGCTTCCTCGGCGTCGTCCGAGGCTGCCAGCCCCGCGGCAATGGCCAGCCCTGCCGACGCGAGCAGCCCTGCGGCGGCCGCCAGCCCGGCAACCCCGTAACTCTCGCCAGTTTTTGGCTAGTCGCCGCGCGCCGGTCATCCGGCCGGCGCGCGGCGCACAATCGATCGGCGGTACCGCGTCAGCGGCGGGCTATATTCTGCGCCCTCGCGAGCTCGAAGCTTCGGATATCGGTCGTTGACGTAGTTGGCCGCCGCGCCGCCGTGCCAATTTGCACGCGCGCAAATTAGCGGGGGCTGCTACGATGCACCTGCCATGCAAGCCGCCGCGCCTGACGTTACCCGCTCCAAATCAAGGGAACTGAAAGCTGGACTGTCGTTATTTGATTCGGCGACGATTGTCGCTGGCTCGATGATCGGCTCCGGAATCTTCATTGTCTCCGCTGATATCGTTCGCCAGGTAGGGTCGCCGGCCGCTCTGCTGGCGGCATGGATCGTCGCTGGCCTGATGACCATCGCTGGCGCGCTTGCCTATGGCGAGCTTGCCGCGATGATGCCGCAGGCGGGAGGACAATACGTCTATCTGCGCGAGGCATACGGGCAGCTTTGGGCCTTCCTGTTCGGGTGGACGCTTTTACTGGTAATCCAGACCGGCACGATCGCGGCGGTTGCGGTCGCTTTTGCGCGCTTTGCGGGCGTGATGTGGCCGGTGCTGGGTTCGGACTTGTGGATCGGCGCGGGCGGCTTTGGAATCTCAGGCGAACGGCTTGGCGCGATCGTGGTGATCGTAATCCTCACCGCAACAAATCTGGGCGGACTCAACCTCGGCCGGATGGTGCAGAATTTGTTCACCAGCGCGAAGATCCTGTCGCTACTGCTGATCGTCGCGGTTGGATGCGTCCTGTTTCCAAATTCGGTTGCCGTGCATGCCAACTTCGGCAGTGCGCGCCTGTTCCTGTCGCCGGGAACGCTGCACGCCGGGTTGCTGACGGCATTTGGAGCCGCGATGGTCGGGAGCCTGTTTTCCGCCGACGCATGGGCCTGCGTCACGTTCATCGCCGCCGAGGTCCGCAATCCGAGCCGCGACTTGCCGCGCGCACTCGCGCTCGGTTCGGGCGTGGTCATCGTGCTCTACGTTCTGGTGAACGTCGCCTACCTGTGCGAACTACCGGCGGCTGGCGCGGCAGGCGCTACCAGCGTGATTGCGCGCGGTATATCGCATGCCGCCAGCGACCGGGTCGCGTCGGCCGCGATGCAGGTGGTATGGGGCCGCGCCGGCGCGACACTTACCGCGGTACTCGTGATGATCTCGGCGTTCGGATGCGCCAACGGCCTTATTCTGACCGGAGCGCGCGTGATCTACGCGATGGCGAACGACGGGGTATTTTTCGCGGCAGCGGGGCGGCTCAATCGCAATTTCGTTCCCGCCTTTGCGCTCATCATCCAGGGAATCTGGTCCGCGGTGCTGACCCTTTCCGGCACTTATTCCGATCTTCTCGACTACGTGATTTTCGCGCAGCTCCTGTTCTATGTGCTGACCGTCGCCGCGGTATTCGTGCTGCGCAAAACGCGCGCCGACGCGCCGCGGCCGTATCGCGCATGGGGATATCCTGTCGTGCCTGCCGCCTATATTGCGGCGGCGGTCGTGATGATGCTGGATCTATTGGCGGTCAAGCCGCGGTTCACGTGGCCCGGTCTCGCAATCGTGGTTGCGGGCGCGATCGTTTATGCAGCGATGAAGCGGCGGCCGGCTGCGCAATGACGCGGCGGCCGGTTCGCCGGTCGATCACGCGAGGAAGGCTCCTGCGCGGACGAGGTTATGGCGTCGCGCCGCCGGTTACTCCGGGCGCAGGCCCCGAGCTTTCGTCGGTCGAAACCGCCTTAACCGGCTGGCCGGCGGCCGCGCAATCGCTGGCCGTGAGCCTCTTCGCGCTGAACTCGTGCGCGA